>Ga0209607_1002740_pt1 | contig 13883 bp, 10 predicted proteins | sample AD_UKC117_MetaG_FD_184413 | JGI IMG/M metagenome (GOLD analysis project Ga0209607, IMG submission 184413) | Active sludge microbial communities of municipal wastewater-treating anaerobic digesters from Hong Kong - AD_UKC117_MetaG (SPAdes)... | ecosystem: Engineered > Bioreactor > Anaerobic >... | reverse complement strand
GGTGTGTGACACACTGCCCGGCCTCTACCGCGCAAGTGGCGACTGGGTTGAGGCCATCAGCCAGGTCAACGCCATGCTGCGAGAGGCGGAGGCTAGGGAGCAGGCCGCTCAGGACACGAGCGAGCGCCTCTTCGCCACCACTGTCACCGCCTGTCGCGTACGGCAAGAGAACGAGGGGCTGGAGTTGAGCTTTGCCTACGTGGGCGATTCGGAATTGTGGGCCCTTACGGATGCCGTCTGGAGGCCCCTCGTCGGGGCGGCGCACGAGGACGGCGGCCTCTATTCGACGAGCGTCCGGCCGATCCCGACCACAACGCCGATGATCGGCACCGGCGAAGTAATGATGAACGCCAACGCGGTGTTCCTATTCACCGACGGGGTGTCCGTGCCGCTGGCCATGGGCCCGGACGTGCAGAGCGCGCTGGCCGCGTGGTGGAGGAGGCCGCCTGACCCGTTCACGTTCGCCAGCCAGGTTGGGTTCGCGCGGCGGGGATTCGTGGACGACCGCACCGCGGTCGGCGTGTGGTCGGTGGCGAGGCTGACATCGAGCGACCGGCCCGCAGACCAGCCCGACGAAGCCCCTGACGATGCCGAGCGGATGCCTCCGGCGCCCGTCGCCGAGGGCGAGGAGCAGAGTCCGGCACCCGGGCAGCCCTCGATAGACAAGCCGGATCGACCTGTGGACACCCCAGAAGAGACTGGTGCTGAGTCAGTGATCTCAGACACTTTGGAGGAGGGCAATTGATCGAGGCGTCCGAACTCGGCGGGGTAGGTGAGCTCCTCGGCCGGGGTGGCTCGGCCCAGGTATTTCGCGTTGACCTCCAGGTTCCGGGCGATCCCCGCAGACTTGTGTTCAAGGAGCTGCGGCCAGAGCACGAACTCCTCGCGACGGGTTTCTCCCGCGAAGCCCTCGTCCGGGAGATGACCAACGCCGTGACGTTTCGTGCCGCCTTGAGCGAGCAAGAACGCAGGGATCTCGACAATAGGTGCGCCTGGCCCCTGGATCTTGTGCAGCGCCAGGGCCGGGTGGTCGGCGTCGTCATGCCTCTCATTCCCGCCGACTACTTCATCGACACGCACCAGAACGGAAGGCCCGACAAAATGGTCCGGGACCTCTCGGTGATGGTCGCCGCCGACAAGTGGGCCACCATGATGGGGGTCGACAGATCCGCCTTCACCGACCCGCTCGACCGGGCCCTTATCCTTATGAGCTTGGTGGATGCGATCGCTCGGCTTCATGAACACGGCCTCGTGTTCGGCGACGTGAGCCTCAAGTCCGCGGTGTTCAGTCCCGCCACCCACAAGGTGCTATTGCTCGACTGCGACGGCACCGCCAGCGTCGACGACCCCGCTCGCAAGCAGCCGCACAGCCCGGGATTCGTGCCCCCCGAGATAGCCAACAGGTCGACGCGCCTTCAGGACACCCGCACCGACGTCTACAAACTCGCCCTCTGCATCGTCCGGGGCCTCCAACCGCCCAGCCGGAGCGCCATGCAGGCCACCGACCCCACCGTCCTTAAGCCCATCCTCGGAGACTGGGGCGTGGCTGAACTCCACCGCGCCCTTCATCCTGACCCCGAGAAGCGACCAACTGCCGAGGAACTCTTCTACGTCGTCAAGAACTACGTTGATGCCCAGACCCGGATGCCGGTGATCCACGCCTTCAAGTCACTCGGCACCACTGTCCGCCGCGGCGGCGACGTCGTGCTCAAGTGGGACGTCTCCGACCCTAACTTGAACAAGGGGTACCTCACCCACCCCGATGGCACCCGCCAGGAAGTCGACCTCACCGTCGGCCAAACCTCCGTGAAGGTCATGCAGTCTGGCACGTTCCGCCTCCACGTCGTCGCCCCCAACGGCGGTGATACCGGCAGTGAGTCCGAACCGGTCCTCATCGAGAAGCTCGCGAGAAACCGGCTGGAGCCCCTCGGCCCGCGCATCGGCAGCGGTGTCGACACCGACACCTTCCTCGTGGACTACCGGATGCCGGGTGATCCCCGGCCGCTCGTATTCCTGGAGCGGAAGCCCCACGGCGATCCGGCTCTTGGCATCGCGCGCGAGGATCTCGTGGAGAGCATCGAGAGAGCTATCCAGTTTCGGTCGACCCTAAGCGAAGCGGATCGCAACGAACTCGACAAGAGCTTCCTCTGGCCACTCGAATCCGTGGTGGCGGGGGAAGAGACAGTTGGCCATGTAATGCCGCTGATTCCTACCGAATACTTCACAGCCACCCATCAAGAAGGCCAGCCGCCGGGCCACCAGCCCAGGAACCTCGCCACCATGATCGCTGACGAGGCGCAGGCCAGCACCATGGACGTCGACCGATCGGCCTTCGCGGATCCGCTTGAGCGGGCCCTCATTCTGATGAACCTGGCCCGGGCGGTCGCGCTGCTCCATCGGCTCGGCATGGTGTACGGCGATCTGAATCTCACGAACGTCCTCTTCGACCCGACCACGCACAACGTCCTGCTGGTTGACGGCGGCGCGACCGCCAGCCTGGGCGACTCTGAGCGACGCCAGGCGAACAGCCTTGGATTGCCCCCCGAGATCGCCAACGGGTCGACCCGCGTGCAGGACGCCCGCACCGACGTCTATAAGCTGGCCCTCTGCATCGTCCGCGGCCTCCAACCGCCCAGCCGCAACGCCCTGGAGGCCACCGACCCCGGCGTCCTCCAGCCGCTTCTCGGAGCCGGCGCCGTGGCCGAACTGCGGCTCGCACTCGACGCCGACCCCGACAAGCGACCTACCGCAGAAGACCTGTACACGGTCCTCGCGGCGTACCGCGACGCTCACGTGCCGCCGCCGGTAATCAACTACTTCTACCCCCTCCGCCAATCCGTGGAGTTCGGGGCCGACGTGGTGCTGCTCTGGGACATAGCTGGGCACGACAGGTACTCGGGAGTCCTCGAATGGCCAGACGGCACTCGTCTCCCTGTTGATCTCGCGGAAGGTCGGGCCGTGGGCACGGCCAGTCACTCAGGCGACTTTCGACTCCAAGTCATCGGCCCGCGCGGCGTTGCCGCGAGCCAAACCCAGAGCGTCCACGTCTTCGGCGAGCGCCAGGTCCTGTCACTGGAAGCGGACATCTTTTGATCGAGCGGAGCAAGCTGGGAACCTTGGGGCCGCTTCTCGGGAGGGGTGGCCTTGGCGCCGTCTACAAGATCGGCTACAAGGTGGCGGGCGACCCTCGCGACCTCGCGTTCAAGGAGCTTCGACCAGAAAACGAACTCCTCACGGCAGGCTTCACCCACGCCCGCGCGGTGAAGGAGATGACGAACTCCGTTCAAGCGCGCCTAGCGTTGAGTCCCGATGATCGCAAGGATCTCGACGAGACGTCCGCTTGGCCACTTGACCTCGTGCAAGACAAGGGGAAAGTGGTCGGCCTCGTCATGCCGCTCATCCCCAGCGACTACTTCATCGACACGCACCAGAACGGGAAGCCCGACCGGATGGTCCGGGACCTCTCGGTGATGGCCGCCGCCGACAAGTGGGCTGCCAAGATGGGCGTCGACCGCACCCCCTTCACCGACTCGTTCGACCGAGCGCTCATCCTCATCAACTTGGTCTACGCGGTCGCCCGGCTTCACAAGCACCGGATCGTGTACGGCGACCTGAGCCTGAAAAACGCCGCCTTCAGCGCCACCTCGCACAACGTCCTGATGCTCGACTGCGACGGCACCGCCAGCCTCGACGACCTGCAGCGACAGCAGCCGCACAGCCCGGGGTTCATTCCCCCCGAGATTGCCAACAAGTCGACCCGCCTTCAGGACACCCGCACCGACGTCTACAAGCTCGCTCTGTGCATCATTCGCGGCCTCCAACAGCCCAGCAGGACCGCTATGCAAGCCAGCGACCCCACCATTCTCAAGCCCATCCTCGGGGACGCCGGCGTCCAAGAACTCCACCGAGCCCTCGACCCCGACCCCAACAAGCGGCCCACCGCCAAGGATCTGTTCAACGTCCTCAAGGGCTACCACGACGCTCAGACGCAGGCGCCGGTCATCCACGCCTTCCACCCGCTCAGCGCCAGCGTCCATCGCGGCGGCGACGTAGTGCTCAAGTGGGACGTGTCCAACCCCGACCTGAACAGGGGCTACCTGACCCACCCGGATGGCTCGCGTCACGAAGTCAAGCTCCCCGACGGGCAGACGTCGGTCAAGGTCGATCATTCTGGCACGTTCCGCCTCGAGGTTGTCAGCCCGCGGGGCGGCGTGACCAGCAACGATTCCGAACTGATCCAGGTCTTCGACCTTCCGCAACTCTTAGACGTCAAGGGCCTCACTCAGGGGCTCGGCGGCGTGATTGCGGCGGCAGTGCCGCCGCTCCCGACGACCGAGATCCCCGATTTCACCCACGAGGTCAAGAAGCGCCCGATCGTCGAGATCGATGCTGACTTCCTCCCGCAGGTCGGTCTGCCTGCTGTCGAGGATTTCCTGTCCGGGCTGTCGCTCTCTCAACAGAACCTCTCATCCATCCAGTTGGTCAATGACGCCATGGCGACGGTCGGAGGGATCGCGAACCCCATCACGTCCGTGACGAGTCCCGACATCGGGACTCGGTTGGCGCTGCACTCGTTGAGCAGCGTGCCCGCGGCGCTTCGGGCTGCAGGATTACCGGTTCGGACGGTGCTGGACGCCGCCCTCGGAGACCTCGAAGACGCGCTGGCAACCGCTGCCCACACCGCCACGCAGTCGGCTGCGGACCGAATCCGTCAACACTTGGAGGCTCAGGCCACTCGGCAGACCTCCGGGAAACGCTAGAACCGCCGATACGGGAGAACACCATGGAACGCAGCCCCGAATTCAAACCCGGACAGCCTTTCGAGCAGCGGCCGCAGGCCACTCCGCCTGATCGGTCGCGGATCGGGGCTTCCGTGGGCAAGGTCGCCACGGCGTCCACGGTTCAGCAACCCACGGCGCAGACGGCCACCCCTGACCGCTCACGGACTGCCGCAGCCGTCGGTCAGGTGGCTACGTCAGCCACGGTGCAGGCACCGACCTCCCAGCAGCAGGTGCAGGACCTGTACGCCGAGTATGGTCCCGCGCTAAAGGCGGACGAGTCGCGCAGCCAGCAGGTCGGGCCTGACATGCAGTGGGAGTCCGAGCGCAGCGCCTCGCGGGATCGGTAGCGAACGTGCAGAGCGACTCGTTCTTCGATGCCTTGAGCTATCGCTGGCGAACGAGAAGGCTGCGGCCCGGGACCAAGATGCTCAAGTCAGGCATCGTCGCGCCGGGAGATCCGCCTCCCACAGGCTCGGTGGGTTCCTTCAGCGACTACCGAGAAGTCGATCGGCCCCGGCAGTGGACGGCCTACTCGCAGGGCCAGTTCCCGCTCGGCACCATCGAACACCCTCGGCTTGGCGAGGAGCCGGGCTTCCCCTTCTTCCTCAACTGGGGAAACCTCGAGCGACACGCGGCCGTCATCGGCCCGGCCGGCAGCGGAAAGACCTACGGCGTCCTCGCCCCGTGGATCGCGGCCGCGGCTCACGCTCAGATCCCGGTCATCGCGGTGGACGTCAAAGGCGACCTCCAGGATGAGATCCGCACGGCGAAGGCGCGTTTCGGCTACACGGATCCCCGCGTCTTCCGGATCTGGGACATCGGCAACCCCGCCGGTTCACGGTCGTGGAACCCGCTGGCCGAAATCGGCTCCGTCCCCGGCAAGGAACAGACCACCATCGCGCAGATCGCGCAGGCGTTCCTGGGCGACCCCGACCCCAACGACCCCAACAAGCAGTTCCACCAACTCGACCTCAAGCGCTTGCAGGGGATCCTGACCATCGCGCACGAGCGATGGCAGGGCAATGCTCACCCCAAGGTGCTCTACCAACTCGTCTCGAACCAGAACATCCTCAGGAAGGTGCGCTCGGAGATCTCCCTCTCAGTCACCGATGCGGACGACCTCTGCCAACTCAAGCCGGGCGACTACCCCAGAGATACGGCCATGCTGGCCATGAAGCTCTCCTGGCTGAATCGCGCCGATCTACACGAGATGCTGAACGGGACGGGGCCGAAGCGGTTCACGATCGACGGGTTCTTCCGGGGCGACGCTGACCAAGGCCCCCCAGCCGATGCGCTGATTGTCGGCTCGCGCATCAGCGAGGGCGAACCCGGCAAGATGAGCGCCGCGCTGATGCTGACCCTGCTCAAGGCGCGGTGTATGGCCAACTTCTCAACGAAAGCCCCCCTCCTCTGGATCTTGGACGAGGCCAGCCAGTACGCCGACCGCATCGACCTAACCCAGATGTTGGCGCTGCTCCGCGGCGCCAATTCGCCCGTTGTGGTTGGGCTGCAGGACGTCACCTCCCTTCCGGGAGACGACGATGCCCGGGACAAGGCGCTCAGCAACTGTGACGCCTTCATCAGCCTCCGGGGCGTGTCCGCGAAGTCGGCTGAGTACCTCAGCAAGCGCATCGGAACCGGGGACGTCCTCACCATGCAGACCACCATGGAGGGCGACTATCAACTCTCGCACCAAATCCAGCCGCTGGTGGGCACTGGCGAGATCCAGCATCTCCCCTTCGAGTTCGGACGCTATTGCGCAGTGGTCCAGCTCCAGTCGGTCAGCCGAAACCCAATCCTGATCAAGCTCTGAGACGAGAGAACATGGCAGTCACACGAATGATGACGGTGCCCACCAGCCTGCTGCGGGTCGATCCGTCCATCGCCCGGCAGTCGCCCAAGGGCTACTCCCACGACGACCTGAGGCGGATCGCCTCCACCGTCCCCCTCGTTTACGAGAAGATGGGGCAAGGCTGGACGGAGGCCGATTTCCAGCGCGCCAGGCAGTCGAACGATCCCCAGGAGAAGATGCTGGGACAGACCTATCAAACGCTGTGGCGAGATCCGGCCGCCAGCCAGTCGCTCCACGCTCACCCCACCCAACAGAGCCTGGAGGTGGACGCCGGCAACCACCGGGTTCGGGCGGCCCAGGACGTCGGAACCCCCGCCATGCCCGTTTACGTGACGGCCGAGAACGCCCAGCACCTCAACCTCACCGAGAGTGCCTGCGAAGAGCAGCTCCGGCTAGAGGGGAACGAACACCTGAGCGCGACCCAGCGTCAATTCGACACCGACCGCGAACTCACGGCCGAGGTCACTGCATCGAACGATTGGGGCCGCCAAGAAGGAACCATATGGTCGAGGGAGGAGGCGTCTCGTGAGCGCCACGAATGACATGGGAACTGCGGCCTTGGTGATGCCGTTCTACATCATCTGCGACACATCAGGATCAATGAAGCCGCACCTGTCGGTGCTGAGCGAGTCCCTGGAGAGCCTGGTCTCGCAGATCACTCGGGACCCACTGGTGGACGACATGGTGATGCTGTCCATCATTGCGTTCGACAGTGAAGCTCGCGTGGTGGTCCCGCTCGCCCCGGCCAGTGAGGTGACGGTGCCCCCCCTAGCGGCCAGCGGGTATACGTCCTACGTGGCGGCCCTGCGCCTCTACTCCGACACCGTCTCGCGTGACTACGCCAGGCTACGCGCGGAGGGAATTCGGTTCTTCCGCCCGTGCGTCTTCTTCCTCACCGACGGGATGCCGGTGGACGATTTCCTGCCCACTTTCAATGAGGTGATTCATTACGATCCGGTAACCAGGAACGGGAATCGGATGTACCCCTATCTAATTCCGTTCGGCTTCGGCGAAGCGAGTGCCGAGTTCCTTGCGGCACTGGCCTATCCAAACTTCGGGTCCAAGCCAGGACAGGCTTTTATCGCTCGCGACACGAGCACCAGAGACGCGCTCCGCGCGATCGCCGAGACAATCGGTCAATCGATCGTTTCGTCGGGCCTCAGCTCGGGGGACGATTCCGGCCCTCAGGTGATGATTCCTCGTAACGTCCCTGGCCTGACGGCCATCGGGGCGGTCTCGGATGTGGAACGAGCACAGACTGCCGTGGATTCAGCGGACAGCCAATCCACCTCGATCTTCTCGTCCTGGGTAGGCGTGAACCGGATCGCAGCGGCTCGCGCCGACGAGCACGGCAATGCCTCAGGCCCCGAGTACGACCTCATCCGCGATGGTGCTCTCGATAGCGCCAGAATCGTAATCCTTAAGCTTGTGGAGGAGCCCGAGCGATTCACACGCCTGGTCAGCTCCCTCGAGAAGAAGGGTTTCGACGTCCAGTTCATCGTGCCGCCTGATCCCGCGCTTCACGCCCTAGAGAACACCCTTGCGGGAGCGTCGCAGATCTGGATTTTGTCCGGGTGTACCAGGCATCTCTCCGACCAGGACCTGGGAGCGATTGAGTCCTTCTTCCGGAGTGGGCACGGAGTATACGTCTGGGGCGACAACAACCCGTACTTCGTGGACGCCAACCTCCTTCTCAGCAGAATTATCGGCACCCACATGTTCGGGGACACCCCAGGCCAACAAGTGGTAGGACTGCGCGGTGAAGCAAGCCCTGTGGGTCTCACACCGGGGCACCCTATCTCGACCGGATTAGTGAACATCTGGGAGGGAGTCACCATCGCTGAAGTCTCACTCACGAACGATCTAACTCCCCTCATCGTGGGGTCTAATGGCCGAGTTGTGACCGCAACATATGACTCGGGCGGGCTCCGTGCAGTAGTCGATGGCGGTTTCACCAGACTCTACGACGAGTTGTGGGACAGGACCGCAGGAACATCCCGCTACGTGGTGAACGCCGCCGCGTGGCTCCTCAATGTCGACCGGTTCGGAGAGGCGTCGTTCGCCTCGCGTAGATGACACGGACCAAGGAAATCCGGTCCGTGGGCGCACCTGTAGGTGTGGTCACCTTCTCTGGCCCCGGGTAGGTGCTTGACCGTCGGGCGGATTCCAGGCTCATCACATTTCAGCGCCCGGATGATCTTCTTGATGCTCATCCCGGTGGCGCCTTGGAGGTAGCGGGCGACCGCGAGGGCGGCGAAGACGATGGTCAGGTGGGCTTCGATCGCGTCCCGGGTGTGGTGGAAGACCGGCCGGGCGCGCAGGTCGTTCTTGGCCATCCGGAACGAGGCCTCGACCTGCCACAGCTGGTGGTAGGAGGAGATGACCTCGGCTGCGGGCATCACCGACGCTGGGATGTTGGTGACGTAGCCCTTCAACCCGACCAGCCGCCGCGCCCGCGCCAGGGTGAGTGTGACAGTCTCATTTGGCCCCGGTTAGGGCCGTTGTGATGGCTTGATTTGGCCCCACCCTCGACCCGCCTTCCTCTAGGTTCCGGCTTGTCCGACCAAAGATGAGCTTGGAGGCCTGGAGGGTGAAGGAGAGATCGAGAGTGGAGCTGTTCGAACGTATCCGACGGGATGCTCGTGAGGGTGTCCCGATCAGGAAGATCGCCCGGGATCATGGGGTGCATCGGCGTACGGTACGTGCGGCGATCGCGGACGCGGTCCCGCCGCCGCGTAAGCCGGTGGTTCGTGAGGCGGTGGCCTTCGGTCCGTATGAGGAGATTGTGCGGGCCTGGCTGGTCGCGGACCTGGACGCGCCGAAGAAGCAGCGGCACACTGCTCGGCGGGTGTGGCATCGGCTGCTCGAGGAGCATTCGGCGTCGTTGTCGGAGTCCACGGTGCGCCCGCACGTGGCCCGGATCAAGAGCGAGGTCGGCTTGGCCCGCCGGGAGGTGATGGTCCCGCAAACGCATCCGGCCGGGGCCGAGGCTGAGGTCGACTTCGGTCAGTTCCACGTCTCGGTCGCCGGGGTGGTGTTGCGGTTGTGGATGTTCGTGATGCGCTTGTCGCACTCGGGCAAGGCGGTTCACATCGCCTACGCCAACCAGGCTCAGGAATCGTTCCTGGACGGTCACGTCAAGGCGTTCGCGGCCTTGGGCGGGATCCCGACCGGGATGATCCGCTACGACAACCTCAAGCCTGCGGTGCTGAAGGTGCTGCTGGGTCGGGAACGGTTCGAGAACCCGAAGTTCGTTGCGCTGCGGTCACATTACGGGTTCGAGTCGTTCTACTGCCGTCCCGGGAAGGAGGGCGCGCACGAGAAGGGCGGCGTCGAGGGCGAGATCGGCCGGTTCCGTCGCGCGCAGCTGACACCGGTGCCGCACGTGGGATCGATGGCCGCGTTGAACGAGGCGATGGCCGCCGCCGACGCCCGCGACGACGAGCGGCGGATCGCCGGTCGGGCCGAGCGGGTGGGTGCCGCGTTCGCCCGGGAGCAGCCGCTGCTGAACCCGCTGCCTGCCAACGACTTCGATGCCTCCACGCCGTTGTCGTGCCGGGTCGATATGAAGGCGCGGATCTGTGTGCGTCAGTCGTACTACTCGGTGCCGGCCTCCTACGCCGGCCGCCGGGTCCAGGTGCGCCTGGGCGCCGACGCCGTCCGGGTCTTCGATGGCGGCACGCTGATCGCCAGCCATGTGCGCTCGTTGCACAAGGCCACCGAGGACCTGGTCCTGGATCACTACCTGGAGGTCCTGACCCGCAAACCGGGAGCGATGGCCGGCTCCACCGCCCTGGCCCTGGCTCGGGTCCGGGGCACGTTCACGCCCGCGCACCAGCAGTACTGGGACGCCGCCCGCCGCGCTCTCGGCGACGCTGGCGGTACCCGGGCACTGATCGAGGCGCTGCTGCTGCACCGCACCCTGCCCGCTACCGCGGTCATCGCCACGATGGACGCGGCCGTGGCCACCGGCCGGTACAACCCCGACATCCTGGCCGTCACCGCCCGCGCGCACACCACCGATGCCCGAACAGCCGCACCGGTCCCGTTGCCTCCCAACATCACTGACGTCCGGCTGACGGCGATCCGGTCGCTGTTCCGATACGCGGCGCTGCGCCACCCCGAGCACGCCGCACTGATCCAACGTGTCCTGGCCATCCCGGCCAAACGCTTCGACAAGCGCATCGTCGAGTTCCTCACCGCCGCTGAGGCGGACGCCCTGATCAACGCGCCCGACCAGAGCCGCTGGGAAGGACGACGCGACAAGACCATGCTGGCCCTGGCCATCCAAACCGGGCTACGCGTGTCCGAGCTGACCGGGCTGAACATCGGCGACATCACCCTGGGCCCCGAGCCCAGCCTCACCTGCCAGGGCAAGGGCCGCAGGCAACGCGCCGTGCCGCTCGCGGCGAACATCGCGGCGCTGCTCCACGCCTGGATCCGCGAACGCGGCGGCACCCGAACAGACCCGCTGTTCGCCACCCGCAGCGGACGACGGCTCTCCCGTGACGCGATCGCTCAACGCGTACAGACCCACGCCCTGACCGCCGCCCTATCCTGCCCATCCCTGGCAGGCCGTGCGCTGCATCCCCATGTGCTGCGCCACACCTGCGCGGTGTCGCTGCTGCAGGCCGGTGTCGATACCTCCGTGATCGCCCTCCGGCTCGGTCACGCCAGCCCCCGCTCCACCACCGCCTACATTCACGCCGACATCAGCATCAAAGAGAAGGCCCTCGCCCAAACAGCCCCCCTGCACGCCAAGCCCGGCCGGTACAAGCCCACCGACAAAGTCCTCGCCTTCCTCGAAAGCCTGTAACTATGCCGACAACCCGGTCCGCTCAAGGCGCGCCACACAAGCAGACCCGCGTTCCCCTTCGGCATAGTCGCGGTGTCGGCATAGGTCAACGATGACCAGGGGGTCTATCCGATGAACGGTGTTTCCGGTGTTCATTTCAGAGTGTCTCCGCGGCCGGCATGCGGTCGGCGAAGGTGACGGCGAAAGCGTTGAGTGCCGGCTTCCACCGGGTGACCCATCGTGCCTGTCCGGTGCCCTTGGGGTCCAGCCCTCGGGTCACCAGGTACAGGCACTTGAGCGCGGACTGCTCGGTCGGGAAGTGACCGCGCACGGTCACCGTCCGCCGGTAGCGGGCGTTGAGGCTCTCGATCGCGTTGGTGGAGAACAGAACTCGCCTGATCTCTACGTCGTAGGCGAGGAACGGCGTGAACTCTTCCCATGCTGCCCGCCACAACTGGGCGATGGCCGGGTAGGCCTTGCCCCACTTCTCTTCGAGCTCCTCGAACGCCGCCCACGCGGCCTGGGCGGTGGGCGCGGTGTAGATCGCCCGCAGATCGCGCGCGATCTGGTCCCAGTACTTCCGGGACGCGTACCGCAGCGTCGCGCGGATCAGGTGGATCACGCACGCCTGGACGATCGCCTGCGGGAACACCGCGTTAACGGCGTCGGGCAGCCCCTTCAGTCCGTCGCAGACGACGAAGAACACGTCCCGAACGCCGCGGTTGCGCAGGTCGGTCAGCACGCTCATCCAGAACTTCGCCGACTCTCCACCGCCCTGGCCGGCCCACAACCCGAGCACGTCGCGGTGGCCGTTCAGATCGACCCCGATCGCAGCGTAGAACGGCTGGTTACCGACCTGCCCGTCGCGGACCTTCACATAGATGGCGTCGATGAAGATGGCCGCGTACACACCCAACAGTGGGCGGGCGGTCCACGCCTGCATCTCTTCCACCACCTTGTCGGTGATCCGCGAGATCGTGTCCTTGCCGATGCTCGCGCCGTACACCTCCGCGAAGTGCGCGCAGATCTCCCCAGTCGTCAATCCCTTGGCGTACAACGAGATCGCGATCGCGTCCACGTCGCTCAGGCGCCGCTGCCTCTTCTTGACGATGACCGGCGCGAACGTGCCGGCCCGGTCCCGAGGAACCTCGATGGTCACCTCGCCGGCAGCATCGGTTAGGACCGTCTTGGGGCGGGTGCCGTTGCGGATGTTCCCGGCACCACCGGACGGGGCGCGGTGCTTCTCATGCCCCAGGTGTTCGGTCATCTCCTCCTCCAGAGCGGCCTCGAGGACAGTCGCGGTGATCGTCTTCAACAGCCCCTCGGGGCCGGTGAGGTCCTCACCGCGGGAGCGAGCGGCCTTGACCAGCTCACGCACCGCCTCCCGTTCCACCTGGCCCGGCTTCCGGCTCTTCGTCGCTTCCTTGGGCATCGAACTCATGCCCGTGAGTGTCTCGGTCATCGGTGACCAACCTTCCTCGCCGACCCTCGGTCGGCGTGTCGGTGGAAACACCGTTCGCCGGACAGTCCCGGCCCTTGGCATCTCGGGTCAGGTTAGGACCCCTTGCCGGTTGGGCTAAAGCTTGCGGATCCCGCCGTGGCCGTCGGATTCGTAGTCGTCGAAGTTGCGTTCTGCGGCGAGGTCGACGAGTTCGTCGAGGGTATTGCCGATGGGGATTTCGGTGCCGTTGCCGGCGGCGTCGTAGCAGCGCCAGGTGGGAGTGAAGGGGTTGGCGTCGACGAGGACGAAGTAGAGGCGTTCGAATTGTTCGTCGCGTCCAGCGGGATCGTCACGTCCGCTGAAGAGGCGGAATCGAGGGAAGGCGTTCTGGAAGGTCGAGCGTCGCCGAGTGGTGCCGTCGTGTTCGGCGTCCTTGTCGAGGAAGAAGAAGGCGGCGATGACGGCGTAGGGGAAGCGGCGGTGCAACGTGGTGGCCTCCATGAGGAGGTCAGCTCGCCGGTTGGTCAGGTTCTTCTGGAAGGCCTTGGATCGGCTGTCTTTGAAGTTGATGCTCTTGACGCTGATGGCCAGGATTAAGCCGGCCTCCTCGGTGGCCCAGGAGACGTCGACCTTCTTGGCGCCGAGGCCACCGGCGAGCCGGCGTTCGGCGCCGCTACGGTCGACGGTTCCCGGGGGAGCGGGCCGGGTGGAGGCCATCCCGCGGTCGCGTAGTTCGGCAGCGAAGGCTTGGGCGACAGCTTCACTCATCTTTTCGCTGTAGCTCTTCTTCTCGGCCTGGCTGGCGGTGTCCGGCGGTTTCGGGGGGAGCCGCTTGAGCGCTGCTACGAGGTAGTCGTCAATCGACACGGGGAGCCTTCCCTCGTGCCTTGCGGCGCTGGTGCAGGACGTGCTGCTGGTTACGCAGCTCCCCGACTTGGGCGCGGCTTAACCCGAGTCCGCGGACGAGGAGGATGTTGTCGACCTGATGGGCGAGATCGGTGAGGGCGGAACCGC
>Ga0209607_1002739_pt1 | contig 13890 bp, 14 predicted proteins | sample AD_UKC117_MetaG_FD_184413 | JGI IMG/M metagenome (GOLD analysis project Ga0209607, IMG submission 184413) | Active sludge microbial communities of municipal wastewater-treating anaerobic digesters from Hong Kong - AD_UKC117_MetaG (SPAdes)... | ecosystem: Engineered > Bioreactor > Anaerobic >... | reverse complement strand
AAGCAACAAGTTATTAGATTTTATGATTATGACAAAAACATAATTGAGATTGGAGAAAAAATGGAGCATGTTGCATTCAGACTTTTTCAGCAAAACTATTCAATAGAAGATATAAGCAAAATCACCTACTTAGATAAAAACTCTGTAGAAAAGGGTATTAAGGAATATTCATAATACGCAAAAATTACAGCCAATAACAGCTAACAGCTAACAGCTAACAACTCAATAACTAATAATATTATATTATATTATTAATAAAGGAAATTAATCAGACTTCTTTTCTTAAATTTCCTTCTTCATAAAACAAGCGTCTTTTAAAATACAAATAACAAACTATATCAACTATTCTCACAGAATACATATCTGACAAGATAATGTCAAAGTGAATTTCTTTTTAGCAAATGATTTATAAAAAAATATAATTTTTGTGATTACTCAGATTATTTATTTTGCCAAGATTAGGCGTCAACCATCCTGACACAGCGAGCTATAGTCTAATCAATTGATTCAAGATTCTTTGAATCAATCCATCCATAAAAATATGAAATATTATCGAAATCTCCATACTGAGAACTTTGAACCAATTTTGAATTTTGAACTATTATGAAAGAAAAATCCGATTTTTGACCCGTCTTGGAATTAGACGAAAGATTAAAACATGTAGCACCACGACTGACTTTTACAAATTCATATTCTATTTTTTGATCTTCAGGCAGAGAATTATTGTCATTGGCTGCAAATAAAGTCGAATCTCTATTTATTAGACTTTTCGTATAATCATTAAACGTTTCAGGAAATATTGTATCTTGATGATAATGACGTTTTTCAATTATCTCAGATTCAGACCCTTGGTATTTATAAATATTCACTGTTGATGTTAAGCCCCCACCATCTTGTGAATCCTTTAAAATTATATAACTTCTGTCTTTTTCAAGATAATTTATAAATATTTCTGAATAGCCGCCTTGATAATCTATAAGATTATGATATTTGTTATTTATTGAAATTAATATTTCAAGCTTGGCGAGTGAATTTGGATGCGAATAGATTACTAATTCATTACTACTATCATTATCAAAATCAACAAAGAAAACGTTATTATCAAAATAATCATTCAATATTTTTATGTTCTCTTCATCCTTGGATCCGTATCTGTTAGTCATTATTTCGTAAGATTCTATTTTATGATACGAATTTATGTCAGACAGAATTTTTGCTTTATCTTTGATACTAATATGTTTTGCATTCTCTATTAAATTATAAGTAACTTTTGAATGAAGCTCCTCTTTTGAAAAACATAATGGATCTTTACTTATTTTTTGATTATTGGTTACTATTGTTTGTTCTATTTCTTGAATAAGTTTAACGTTTTTCTGTTCAATCTTGCTTAACTGTGTAATCTCGATTTTTTTATTAGGATTATACCACTCAAATTTCTTAAATAAAACAGATAATTCTTCTGAATCAAAAACATGGCCTTTTCTAGCAAAAAAAAGATTTCTCAGTTGTTTTAACTGAGATGAGTCTAATCCTTCTAAATCCTGAATGGTCATTTCTTTTTCAATCAGATCATACTTATTTTTATTAAACACCTCATCAAATACATTTACTACTTTATCAGTTTGGGAGTGCTCTTCAATCTGAGATTGATCGTGTGATTTTTCATTTTTACACGCAAAGACTACTAAAATCGATATAACAAGCAAAGTTTTCAATAGTTTCATAATGACCTCAATAATTTAATACCAATTTCCTTCGGCATAATTTAACTAATTAACAACTTGCATTATCATAATAATCATGATATTATACAAAAAAGACGCTATTTGATCAATTACTCCTTAAAAATACTTCTTAATCTGTAACAGTCAATTTCGATTCTTTATTCCATTTATAAGCTCCGCGTATAGCAATTATTTTTAATTTTACCTATACATTATTTTGATCTAAAATTTTTATCACTTCTTTTCATTTTAGTGTTACATAAATATCATAATTTATAACTAAAAGAGATTGGCATGTACACAAAATCAATATTTTCTAACAATAATTTTATCAAGAAGAAAAGTTTGAAAAGCATTTTTTATACACACTTTAAACTGCTAAGTATACCAATAAAGATTATTAATCGAAGTTCTCCATTGTCAAAACCTATACTTCTATGCCTAATAACCTTAATCACGTTTTCTGTTAACCATCTTGCTGCAAAAAAAGAAGATGTCCCTTTTCGCTGGGGTGCCGCGTATGATTTCATGGCACCACGAATCGGAGGATTAAGCAGTGTCAATCTGGATGCTTCGTTAAGTTACGGCCAATTTAAACATACATTATTTTTAGCCCATATAAACATAAACGATGACCATTTAACTGATGAGTCATTTTGCAAAGATAATTTAAACGGGTTCGGCTACAGATTTGAAATATTTTCTCATAAAGAAACAAAAAATTGGAGCGCCGGTCTATTACTAATGTACAGCATGCATGATGTAACAACGGTTCACAATAAACAGGAAGGAAGTTTTAATACAATCATGGTTGGTGTTCCTTTGGGATATACCTGGGTGCTATGGGACCGTGTAACCATAAATCCCAATATAAGCATACTTGTTCCAATAACAAACAGAACCGTAACCATTGGATCAGATAAAGAAAAACAGGCTCCTTGGGGTCTTGAACCGGGTATTCGTATCGGTTACAGATTTTAATGACTAAGAGATATATGCCAGGATTGTAATTAAAACCGCGAATGCTAACGCTTTATTTTTCTTGACCAATATATAATAACTTACGACTATACCAGCTTAAGGAATACTCTTTTTAATCTCCCAATTAATTTTTCGTATTTGATTAACTAAACAAGAGTTACAGAAAAGGAATTTAATGAAAAATAGAAGCTGGTACTTATCAATTTTTACAATCTTTATCGGTTTATCCGTAATTTTTTACTATATCCAAATATTACTTTTTCATAACACTCACGAAACTTTTTTTCTGTTTTTTCAAGATCTATCTTTTGTGCCGATTGATGTTCTGCTGGTTACTTTTTTCCTGGACAGGTTAATGAAAAAACGTGAAAAGCAGGCGTTTCTCAATAAACTTAATATGGTTATTGGGGTATTCTTTAACGACATAGGTATCGATTTTATAAAAAAATGTAATAATATTTTAAAAGATGCTGATGCTATAAATAGTTCTCTACAGATAACTGCCAACTGGACAGATAAAGACTTTGCTTCTGTTAAAAAGAACCTTGCTTTAACCCCAAACCACTTAGCACCAGACACAAAAAACCTTGAGTCACTTCAAAATTTTTTACAAACAAAAAAAGAGAGTCTGCTAGCACTACTGGCAAATCCAAATCTTCTTGAACACGACGAGTTCACTAATCTTTTGTGGGCAGTATTCCATCTTGCCGACGAGCTTTCACAAAGAGAAAACTTCACAGCGCTTCCTCAGACAGATATTGATCACCTTAAAGTGGATATCCACAGGGCATACAAACTGGTAATAATAGAGTGGGTATCTTATATAAAACATCTTAAACGCGACTATCCCTATCTGTTCTCTGTTGCCATAAGAACAAATCCCTTTAATCCTGATGCAAAAGTCGTTATTGAAGACCTCAGATAATTATCCAAAACAGCCTCTTCACTGGTTTTTGCCCACACATTTTGCGGAATGTCATCCCCCGGAAAATATCCTTTCTTTTCATTAATCTCATCAAAAGAGATTCTGGAAAAGCTGGTACGCTGAGCTATTTTTTTTGACAATGTGGTTTTTCCGGAAAAAGCTGTTCCACACATTAAAAATATAATATTGTCTTTTCTCAATTACTTCTCCATGTTTAAATTAAACCAAACAGAAATTTGATATACTGAATAGTCTTTTTAATAAATTTTTTTTGTAATTCTGTTATTGAAAACATTCAAAAAAAACATATTATATAATTATCAAAACTCTTAACCGGTCAACGAAATTAATAGAAATAAAAAATCACCTAAAATCAGGAGACCTTTATGGAAGACCAGTACCTCAAATATATCGAATTACTCGAACATGCTGTAGCTTCTTTTTATGCCCATACAAAACAAAATCAGTACATGGAAAAAATCCGATCCGTTCTTGAATTTATGGAAACGCATTCGGAAGCTCATGCGGAAATTATTGCATCTGCAGTAACCGAAAATCCCATACCTGTTCTCGATCCGAAACAAGTTTCTAATTTTCAAAACTCAGTCCTAAAAGATGCGGAACAACTAATAAAAAACGAAAGGGATGTAATTATAATTCTCGACAAACTAGCATACAGCGAAGAAGCTCTTGGTGACTTTTATAAATCGATTGCAGGTTCGTTAAAAGAACTATCTTTGCATTATTTAAAAGTTTCAGAAATAATTTCACAAATTGCAGATGATGAATACAACCATCGTGATATTTTATTAAACGATAAGGAAAGACTTAAAAGATAAATACTCCAATAATATGTTGCCATATAATATCAAATATGTTTCCATAACTTATTAAAGATTATGGATTAAACAGAATGAAAAAGAACAAAACCACTCCGCTTATTATCGCTCATAGAGGATATAGTGAAAATTTTGCTGAAAACAGTATCGAAGCCTTTAAACAGGCGCTAAAATACCCTGTACACGGAGTAGAGCTGGATATTCAGAGAAGTTCCGACGGTCACTATTTTATAATACACGATGATAACATTTTTTCAGAAGAGAGTGGTCCTGTTCCAATAGCCAATATAAACAGCAAACAGATAAATAAATTAAGATCCACCAAAAACCCTTTACCTCGGCTGGAGGATTTTCTTAAAAATTATCCAACAGATCGTTTTGTCAATTTTGAGTTAAAATGGAGTATTACGAAAACCGATTTACCTATCATTTATTCAATGATTACAAAAAGGCTGAATCCGCTTCACATTATGATCTCTTCATTTAATCCCGAACTTCTTTTCTTTTTCAAGAAACACAAGCTAACTATAGGTCTTCTAATCGGTGAGCCGCCCGAAACGTTATCACCTGCTTATCTTATAAAATCATATATAAGACTGCGACCAAAATGGATCAATCCACCAGTATTACTTTTTTTCGAAAAAAAGCGATGGCTGTATAAGATACTTTTATCTTTTTTTAAGCCATTTGTAAAATATGCCTTTTATACGGTTAATTCAAAACACGAGTATGATTTGTGCAAAAAATATGCGAATGCAATTTTTACAGACAAAATTGAAGAAGCGCTAAAATGGAAATAAGGTGACCAAAAGCCACCTTATATAAGCACAGATTAAGAGTTTTTACTTGTATTAGATAATGGTTACTTGAAATTTTTTACAATGTATCAAGTTTTTGCTTAATAACATTACTCATCTCATGAATATACGAATAGTCATCAACATCGTCTATCATAAGAACAACTGCCAGATTTTTTTTGGTTTGCAATATCTGTCGATCTTTATTAAATAATGCATACTGCTCAAGTTTCTTTATTTCCCTGTTTGCAGCATCATTATTTTTAAATACGAAAATATAACATACCAAGTCATCTCCAAACGGACGATCTTTGCGTGTAATAATTGAAATATGAATTGCTTTGACTGATTGATAATTACCATCGGGATAAATCTCTTTTGTCAACCTGGTTATGGCACTCTGATCCATTTTCCAAGGATTAGCCTTAAAAATAGTCTTAGCTCCTTCAGGAACTGTACCATAAACAAAACCCGCAGGTAAATCCGTTTCAGCCGGTCTTATTTTTTCAATTACATCTTCTCCAAAAATTCCACTAGCCGGAATACTGAACGAAACCGAAATCACGCATAATAAAATAACTATGGACATAAATACTTTTTTGCTCATAAAGCCCTCTCTTAAAACAGATTCTCATATTTTTCGAATCCGTTTGTTAAAATTCTTTACAAAAACAGGTCTCAACTATTCTTTGCACTCTACAATTAATTCTGTCGGCCACTTTGGCGAAAAGCTTTAAACTTTTTATTGAGACATAATTTTTTACATTGACAGAAAATTCACAAATTAATATTCTCAGGCAATCATTTTCTACTGTATTAATTTAACATATAAAAACGGGCTACGTTATTCTACTGCACCTCCTGCACCCGCATATTGAATTAATACATTGATTTATGATTTTTATACTAAATTATATTCAGGATTTTTTTCAGCCAACTGTTTTGTAAATCACAATGGCATTATTTTATTACATTATTACAATAAACGACTTTACTTTTATGTCGTCTATTCATTATGTTCAAACTTATTATATCAACGATCATTCATAAGGGTACTCGTTGTTAATTCGTACACGGTTTATTATTTTCTATATTAGAGAGGCTACTTCATGAAACCAGATTCTAACGGCATTCGTTATATCATTAAGCGTGACGGCTCTGTTGTGGAGTTCCGCCCCGAAAAAATTACTGAAGCAATTTTTAACGCGGCAAAAGCTGTAGGCGGTTCAAACCACGAGCAAGCTGTTGATATAACAAGAACCACCGTTGATATACTGGGAATAATTTATAAAGACGGCCGCATACCCTCTGTTGAAAACGTTCAGGATCTTGTAGAGAAAATCCTGATAGAGAAAGGACACGCTAAAGTTGCAAAGGCCTATATCCTTTACCGTGAGCAACATCGGAAAATTCGTGCCAACAAGGATTTGCTAAACGAAGGGCTTGAACTCGTAGAACACTACTTGGATCAATCAGACTGGCGCGTTAACGAAAACAGTAACATGAGTTTTTCACTCCAGGGTCTTAATAATCATATCGCTTCTGCTGTAACAGCAAAATACTGGCTCGATCGAATATATCCTCCTGAACTTAGCGATCTTCACAAATCATGTGATATTCACATACACGATCTTGGCCAGCTTTCAGCTTACTGTGTCGGTTGGGATCTTAAAGATCTTCTAGTAAAAGGTTTCGGCGGGGTTAGGGGAAAAATTGAAAGTGCTCCCCCAAAGCATTTCCGAACAGCTTTAGGACAGGTTGTTAATTTCTTTTATACACTTCAAGGCGAATCTGCTGGAGCTCAAGCCTTCGCAAATTTTGACACATATCTTGCACCGTTTATCCGTTATGATGATCTCGATTATAAAAGGGTTAAACAGTGTCTTCAGGAGTTTTTCTTTAACATGAATGTCCCAACACGTGTCGGTTTTCAAACACCGTTCACAAATGTAACTCTTGATCTTACACCTCCTTCGACTGTAGCTGATGATTACGTAATAATCGGCGGACAGATAATGTCCGAGAAGTATTCAGAATTTCAAAACGAAATGGATCTGTTTAACAGGGCTTTTGCTGAATGTCTTGTAGAAGGTGACGCAATGAAACGCATTTTCACCTTCCCGATACCTACTTATAATATTTCAAAAGACTTTGATTGGGATAATGAAAAACTTACTCCACTCTGGGAAATGACAGCGAAATACGGTATTCCTTACTTTGCGAATTTTATTAATTCCGATATGAGCCCTGAAGACGCGCGATCAATGTGCTGCCGCCTAAGATTAGACAACAGAGAATTACGTAGTCGTGGCGGTGGTCTTTTCGGAGCAAATCCTCTAACAGGTAGCATTGGTGTAGTTACTATAAATCTTCCTAGGCTTGCATACAAAAGTAAAACACCAGAAAATTTTTATGTCAGTCTAGCCTCATTAATGGACAAAGCAAAATCTTCTCTAGAGATAAAACGTAAAGTTTTGGAAAACTTCACAAAAGATAATTTATACCCTTATACAAAATTTTACTTGCGCGATATCTTCAAACGTAATAGCCAATACTGGCTAAATCACTTTTCAACAATCGGCTTAGTAGGTATGAACGAAGCCTGTCTTAACCTGATAGGGCAGGATATTTCAACAGACAGTGGTAAACAATTTGCTCTGGATGTTCTCGATTTTATGCGAGATCGAATTCTTAGATATCAGGAAGAAACCGGAAACCTTTACAATCTGGAAGCAACACCTGCTGAAGGTGTAACGTATCGTTTCGCGCGAAAAGATAAAGATGATTATCCAGAAATAATCACATCCGGTGCAAATGACCCTTACTACACGAATTCAGTACATTTGCCTGTAAACCATACAGAAGATATATTTGAAATACTTGATCATCAGGATGATCTACAAGTAAAATTTACAGGTGGAACAGTAGTTCACGCTTTTCTCGGTGAAAACATAGATGATCCAAATATGGCTAAAATGCTTGTCCGAAAAATTGCGGAAAACTACAGATTGCCATATTTTTCACTTACCCCTACGTTTAGCATCTGCCCTGTTCATGGATATATACCGGGCACTCACGAATTTTGTCCCTATGATCATAGTGACGAAGATTTGGAACAATTTGGAATCGAAATCTCAAATGATCAAATAATATCCTTAAAACGAATAAATTAAAAAACTTTAATTCTAACATTATTTAATAAGGTAAGGTAATAAAAAACCTTACCTTATTAAATTAATTTATAAACCCTAATAATAAAAAATTCTATTTATAACAAAATTATAACAGGAGAAGTATATGAAAAAAGAGATCCCAGTAGAAGTTTATTCAAGAGTAGTCGGTTATTATAGACCCGTTTCTCAATGGAATCACGGTAAACGTGAAGAATTTTCCGACCGAAAGGAATGCTCAATGTTAACTATTTCCGGTAAGCTATAAAAATGGTTTTTAATGGTATCCACAAAACATCTCTTGTTAATTATCCGGGCAAAGTTTGTACTGTACTTTTTACCTCGGGATGCAATCTAAAATGCGGATATTGCTACAACGGGGATCTTGTAAACAAAAATCTAGATCTAGAAGAATATTCAGAAGAAGATATCCTGAGCATATTAACAAAACGCAAAAAGCTTATAGATGCGGTAACAATCACCGGAGGTGAGCCTACAATTTACAGGGATTTACCTGACTTTATTAAAAAGGTAAAAACAGAACTTGGTTTTGATATTAAACTGGATACGAATGGTTTTAATCCAGATATGATTTCACAACTATTGTCGGACAATCTTCTGGATATGATTGCTATGGATATTAAAACATCTCCAGAAAAATATCCCGAGCTAACCGGCGTAAAAGCTGATTTTGATATCGTAATAAAAACTCTTAATATTATCAAAGATTCCGGAATATCTTATGAATTACGTACAACAGCTATTCCCGGATATTTTTCACTTGAAGATATCGACAAAATCAAACAACACATTGGCTATGCCAAAAACTACCATTTGCAACAGTTTATTCCTGAAAACACAATGGAAAACTCTTTTGCCGATCTATATCCATTTAAAAAGGAAGAACTGCTTATTTTTCAACAATCTATTCTAGAATTCTGCGATAATTGTTCTATTAGAGGAATATAACCAGTCAAGACTGTAAAACTCCCCGAACTTATGTCGCTTAACTGACGTTTTATTTTCATTCCTTCTTTTTTTTATTGAAAGTTTTTACATCATATTCTAATTTATTCTTTCAGGTATTTTATAATGAAACTTCTAAGAATTGCTTAAGTTTATAGGCTAATGAAATTTTTGCACCTGTTTTAAATGAATTTTTTGTAATACCTGTGGGTTTATTCAATTAAAGAAACCTACAATGGTAAGTTTCTTGATAATTTGTAGCTAATAATATCTTATTTTTTTAATATATGTTGCTTTGTGTTACTAAATTCTCATGCTCTTTATGGTAATCTTCCCGATTTTTACTAGTTTTCGCAGATTCTTTGTGATAGTTAAAAAGTGAAGTTTACCTGGATTGTATATAACAGTGGTTAGTTTTCTAAAAAAAGAAAAAACGAAACGGTCAGAATACTGTTTCATAATTTTAATGGAGGAATTTTATGCGTAATCTTAAAAAAGCATTAACAGCACCGATAGTAATGCTTCTTGTTCTATCCTGCGCTCTGGAAGTGCCTATAAAAAACATGACAAGAGCAAAACTTGCTATCAGTGAGGCAGAAAAATACGATGCTGCAAAGTATTCACGACGTAATCTGGAAGCAGCAAAAGAAAAACTGAAAGAAGCAAACGCCCTTGTTTCTGAAAAAGAGGTCAAACCGGCCAAAGAAAAGGCAGATGAAGCAAGAGATCTTGCTATTGCTGCTCTTAACGCTTCGCTACCTAAAAGAGCAATTACCGAGATAAATGCGGCTAAAGCTGAGTATGCCAAAGCAAACTCTGTTATGGCTTCTGAGTTTGCTAAGCCAGAATACACAAAGGCAACAGAATCTTTAAATGGAGCCATCAAGACCTATAACGCAAAAAAATATATTGAAGCACATGATGAAGCTATTGAAGCTAAAAAACTTTCAACAGAAGCATATACTGCTGCTCTAAAAGAAATTCCTAACCTTAAAAAAGAAATTGCAGAGCTTAAAAAACAAATTGAAGATCTCCGCAAGTTTAAATCTGCTTCCACTGCAACAGGAGAACTTAACAACGCTACCACGGTTTTAAATACTGCTGATAAGTCTCTGGAAGAAAACAAGATTAAAAAAGCTTATACCGAAATCCAGGCAGCTAAAAGAACCATTACTTCAGCAACATCCAAAATGGCTCGTAGCGCAATGGCTATGGCTCAAAAAGAGATAAATGATGCTTCTCGTCTTATGGCAGAAAAATTCGCAGCTACAACTCTTGACAGCGCAAAAAAGGAACTTGAAGCTGCAAAAGCTCATAATTCAAAAGCTGAATTTATGGACTCCACTATCAAAGCAGAAAGTGCTTATGATCTGGCAGCAAAAGCAAAAGCTGACAGTTTGGCTGCAATTCCAGCTCTTAAAACAAAAATTGCGGATTTACGCGATGCACTTAAAGAACATGAACTTCGTAACGGTAAGGAATACGCTCCAGAAGAATTATCAATTATGGCAACAACTCTTACCGCAGCCGAAGGATCTCTAGCAAAAAGCGAAATTAAACCGGCAATTGACAATATAGAAAAAGCTGAAAAAGCTCTTGAAATTGCAAATGCAAAAGGCCATAAATACCTGGTTCTTAAAAAAATTGAAACGGCCGAAGAGACTTTGGCCTCAGTTAAAACCGACGCAAAGATTTCTGCTGAGCATCCTGAAGAAATATCTAAAACCGAAGGAACAATAGCAGAAGCGCTTTCTGCCTACTCTTCCGACGATATTGATGAAGCTGAACGTAAAGCAGACGCAGCTCTCGCGTCTCTTGATGCTCTTATGGTTGCTAAAGATACAGTTGTCGCCGATTCTGATACAGATGACGATGACGCAGCCACAGTAACAACTGACGCGGACGGTTTCCCAAAAGAATATACAGTTATTCTTAAAAAGGATGATCGTGACTGCCTGTGGAAAATTGCATGGCGTTTTTATAAACGCGCCGACCTTTGGCCTTTAATCTACTCTGCAAACAGAGACAAGATTAAAGATCCGGATCTTATCTTTCCAGGTCAAAAATTTGTTATTCCATCTGCTAAAAGTAAAAAAGATGGTGACAAGACAGGCTCATCATCTAGTAGTGAGATATCAACTTCTCCTGATAGAAGATAGTATATCGGTAAATTATGAATAATTCTTTCTTAAGGAGACTAACTAAGGTTTGTCTCCTTTTTTTTATACTACTTGAAGCTAATTATATTTCAGCAAGAGATATCAATCTTGATGAGATATATATTAATCCTGACTCTATTTCTTATCAAAAACTGATTAATCTTAAATTTAACGCTTACAGAATTGCAAATGCCACAACGATAGATAAAAACATAATTTTTGCCGGTTGGTCTTCTGGAAAAAGGCTTGTTTATGTTAAAGAATTCAAAAAATCTAATGTAAACTATATTTACGAATATTATCCAACTTCACGTATTCGCAGAAGGCTACACAGAATAAATGGAGCAATTATTTACTATAAACTTTCTCAAAATGGTCATTTTCTATTTTTAAAGAATTTATTAATCAACGGAGATAAAATTAGAAATGAATTACTTATCGTTAACCTTCGTAAAAATACAATTCACACACGCCCTTCAAATACTGTTTTAACCGATTTTACTGTTTCTCACTATGGAGATTCAATCTATTATGAGACCAATAGAGGTATTTGCCAATATTTTCCTGATGAAAGACGTGAAAAGTTACTTTATCCTAAAGATTTATATTCTCATCTTTTCTCTTCAGATTACAACACTCTTGTTTATATCTCACCCATGGATGACAAGGTTCTTTTTCTAAATGGTGGGGGGTCAAACTATAAAGCATATATATATCACAAAAATATATTTTCCAGAGTTAAAGGGATAACTTCTGCCCGTGAAGTTGCATGGATTGATAATAACCATTTTACATATCGAAGCGGATATATGGGAAACTATAGTGTTTATGTTTTTAATACAATAACCAAAACCAGGTTTAATTTGGTAAAAAGATCTCTAAATACAAATATTACTCAAACCCCATATGACAACTATATAACCTTTTTACAAGATGGTATAATTAGCTACTATTACAAAACCAACAACATGCTCCGCTTTATTCCGGTAGAAGGCGAAGATACTCTTTTTTCACCAGCTGGTAACTACTTTCTAACCCTATATAATAATCATCTATTTTTAACAAATTTATCGGCTATTTCTAAAAATAAGCGCCGGCTTAACGACAATGCCAGAGATATTTTAAATCAATACAAAATAATTCAAGCTGATCATTCTGTTCAACAAAATAGCTATAGCTCTAATTATTTAAGAAAAAAAATTGAAATATATATTAAAATAATGGATTAAAAAATGCAGGAAACCATTCAAAATCTTTTCGCGAATAACCCTTATTTTGCTTTTGCAGGTTTTGTTGCCCTTGTTGCTATTTGCCTATATATAATAAAAAAACTTAAAAACATTATTTTTGGGATTATTATTTCCATAATAATCTTAACGGTTTATCTTTATAGAATTGATGTTATATCATCTGATACAATTATGGCCATTTTAAAAATCAGATCTACCGAAGATGCAAAAATGTTGTATCGCAATTTTATGGACACTCAAAGTGAAAAGATAAAAAATGAAGCGAAAAAACGAATAATCGAATCTCTTGAAGAAGATTTATCAAAAGAATCCCCTTCTAAACCTGAAGATAAGCCAACCGATAAATAAGCAAATGTCTAAACGAAAAGAAATTCTGACAAAAAGATTGATAATTGATGGCTTTAATCTTATTTATAAATTTGATCATCTACACGCACTTATGCGTCGGTCTGAATTGAAAACGGCCATGGACGGATTAATCGGGATTCTAAAAAAATACCAAAAAAAAACCGATAAAAAAATACATGTTTTCTTTGATGGAAAAAAAGAAGAGGGAGTTAATATACAAAATGAAACAAGGGGAAAAATAAAGATAACCTTCTCAATAGACAAAACAGCGGATAATCTGATAATGATTTTTATAAAAAGAAGTCAAAGTCCTGGAGACTTTACCGTCATCAGTTCTGATAAACAAATTATTAGTTATGTTCAACGTCATAAAGCTCATATTCTTTTAAGCGAAAATTTTGAAACAATAATAAATGAAACCCTGACACCCTCACCCATTTCTTCCACTATCGATGATGAAGCAAAACCTGAACCTGTACTATCTGATGAGGAACTTAGTTTTTGGGAAAAAATGTTTACCAAACAACAAAAATAATCTATTTAAAACTCTTTAATCAATTATACATTCTTCTATACTCTATCTCAAGTTGATCAAGAAAAGGCAATTTATACTCCAATGGCAGATATCTAAGGATTGCTAGGGGCTCTGCGTCTTTCTTTAAAAAAACCGCAACGCTCTTGATTCTGTAATCACTACCAGTTTTTTGGCAAAAATGCCTATAGGTAACAGG
>Ga0209607_1002736_pt1 | contig 13910 bp, 9 predicted proteins | sample AD_UKC117_MetaG_FD_184413 | JGI IMG/M metagenome (GOLD analysis project Ga0209607, IMG submission 184413) | Active sludge microbial communities of municipal wastewater-treating anaerobic digesters from Hong Kong - AD_UKC117_MetaG (SPAdes)... | ecosystem: Engineered > Bioreactor > Anaerobic >... | reverse complement strand
CTTTCACAATCTTCAAAAGCGCCTAGATCAATCCGGGTTACACTATTGGGAATAGCAATGTCGGTTAAATTAGTACATCCTCTGAATACACCCAGACCTATAATTTTCACGCTGTTTGGTATCACTACGCTTTTTAGATTTTTGCAATTTAAAAACGTATACCAACCGAATTGGATAACGGTATCGGGTATAGAAAAAGTTTCCGAATTTTTACCTATCGCATATTGAATCATCATTTCACCATTTTTCGTATAAAGATTACCATCAGTGGATTTGTAGCTTGGATTATTGACGCTTACGTCAATACTAACTAGGTTAGTGCAGCGGTCAATTGCCCAATATTCAATTTCTTTAATACTGTCGGGAATTGAAATGTTTCTTAGATTCAGGCAATTGCAGAAAGCGGAAGAACTAATCGCAGTCACTTGTAACCCCTTATATGTCGACGGTATTATTACGCTTGTTTCGTTACCTGTAAATTTTTTTACCGTATAATTAATATTGTTTATTAGAGCCCATTCAAAACTACTTGCTTTCGTGGGTTCGCGCATATCAGCATAAAGAGTAATATTTGAAGTAATCTTACTACCAAAATCAAAAATTTGCGTACACTCAGCGTCAATACACCAGCCGTAAAATTCTTTTTCGCCTTCTTTTGGGTCATTTGGGATCAAGGCGCAATCGCCGTCGAGTATTTTTTGTTTAGAGATAGGCGTTCCGTCAGCGTAGGCAAAGGTTGCCGTATGCTGTCTTTCGCAACTGGCAAATACGAACGTTGTTGAAAGTAAAATAAAAATCAAAAACATCGTTACAATTTTTTTCATTTTTATTACCTCTAAGAAATTTTATTAATTATACTAAAAATACAATCGGTAGTCAATACTAAATATATTTAATATTCATTTTTACGTGAGCGGTTTTTATAAAAGTCTTAAAACGCTTTACAAAAAGGCAAAAAGTTGTTAAAATATGCCCAAATAAATTAAATGCGCCATTAGTCAAGACAAGGCAGGCGGCAAAACGTTCCTCAGAGAGCGCGTATATAGGTGAAAGACGCGCGAACGAACCGAAATTGTTATCACTTGACAAGCAGGTCGGCAGAAAAAGTTTTTTGATTAAGCCGACACGGTATCCCTCCGTTACCACGGGGACGGTCTTTTCGGTAAGCGTTAGCTTGAACGAAGCGGCAGGTTTGAAAATGGTAAATTTGTGGTTATCCGCTGTTTTTTTCAAACGGCGGATTTTTTGTTTTTTTAAAAAATTCGCATAATTGATAAAATAAGTAAAAAAATTACTGATAGACAAAACACAAGTTAGATTTGCGACAGTCTATATAAAATTTTTGGAAAATAAAATAAAAAAAATCATAAAATCACAAGCAAAACAAACGGATAAAAATTGTTGGAGGCAAGAGGATATATGTACAAAAAAGTCGATACGAATATGAATTTTGTACCGAGAGAACTTGAAACGCTGGAGTTTTGGAAAGAAAACGACGTTTTCAAAAAATCGGTGGCAAAGAGCGACGCGTCAAAGAAAAACTTTACTTTTTACGACGGACCGCCGACCGCTAACGGCGAGCCGCACCTTGGTCACGTACTGACGAGAGCGATAAAAGATTTGATTCCCCGTTACAGGGTGATGAAGGGTTATTCGGTCTTGCGTAAAGCGGGCTGGGACACGCACGGTCTGCCCGTGGAGCTGGAAGTCGAGCGCGCGCTCGGCATCGACGGCAAACAGGAAATAGAAAAATTCGGTATCGAGCCTTTTATCAAAGAATGTAAAAAATCCGTTTGGAAATATAAAAAAGAATGGGAAAATCTTTCGGACAGAGTCGGTTTTTGGGCGGATATGGAAAATCCGTACGTCACATACGACGATAATTATATCGAGTCCGAATGGTGGGCTATAAAAACGATATTTAATAAAGGACTTATCTACGAAGGTCACAAAATCGTGCCGTATTGCCCCCGATGCGGAACCGCGCTGTCTTCGCACGAAGTCGCGCAAGGCTATAAGGACGTAAAAGAAAAAACTATCGTAGTAAAATTTATTAAGCCCGACGAGCCGAACACTTACTTTTTGGCTTGGACGACCACGCCTTGGACATTGCCGAGTAATACGGGGCTTTGTATGAACGCCGAATACGATTACGCGAAAATCCGCTCTGGCGACAGTTACTATATTTTGGCGAAAGATCTAATCGAAAAACATTTTGAAGAATATGAGATAATAGACGTCAAGAAAGGCAGCGAATACGAAAAAACGCCTTATAAGCCTTTATTTGATTTTCAGCACGAAAAAAACAGCTATTTTATTACCAATGCCGATTACGTAACTTTAACAGACGGCACAGGTATCGTGCATATCGCGCCCGCTTTCGGTGAGGACGACAGCAAAGTCGGTAAAAAATACGGTTTGTCTTTCGCTCAAATGGTGGACGACCGAGGTCGTTTCAAACCCGAAGCCGCTCCTTATACGGGTATGTTTTGCAAAGACGCCGACAAGGCGATAATCGCTGACCTAAAAACCCGCGGACTGCTGTTTTCCGAACTGATGTTTGAGCACAGCTATCCTTTCTGCTGGCGCTGCGACACTCCGCTGCTTTATTACGCGAGAAAATCGTGGTTTATAAAGATGACGGAAGTCAAAGACCAATTAATTGAAAATAACAAAAAAATCAACTGGATTCCGCCGACCATTGGCAGCGGCAGGATGGGAAATTTCTTGGAAAATGTAATCGACTGGGGCTTCTCACGCGAGCGTTACTGGGGTACTCCGCTTCCGTTTTGGAAATGCGAATGCGGACATATTCACTCGGTAGGCAGCCGCGAAGAACTCGTAAAACTTTCGGGTTGTAAACCCGATATAGAGCTGCACCGTCCTTATATTGACGAAGTTACTTTCCCTTGTCCTATTTGCGGAAAAACGATGCGCCGCACGCCCGAAGTAATGGACTGCTGGTTTGACAGCGGCTCGATGCCGTACGCTCAGCACCATTATCCTTTTGAAAATAAAGAATTGTTTGAGAAAAATTTCCCCGCGGACTTTATCAGCGAAGCGGTAGATCAAACGCGCGGCTGGTTTTATACGTTGTCGGCGATTTCGACGCTGTTATTCAATCAGCCCAGTTTTAAAAACTGCATAGTTTTGGGACTTGTCGGCGACAAAGACGGCGTGAAAATGAGCAAACACAAAGGCAACGGCATAAAACCGTCCGTTCCGCTCGATAAACAAGGCGCGGACGCGGTACGCTGGTATTTCTACACTAATTCGCAACCGTGGCTGCCCAGCCGCTTTTATGACGAAGCGATTTCCGAAGCGCAGAGAAAATTCCTCGGCACGCTTTGGAATACTTACGCTTTCTTTGTGCTTTACGCGGAAATAGACAAATTCGATCCGTCAAAATACACATTGAAAGACTGCAAACTCACGATGATGGATAAATGGGTTTTGTCAAAACTAAATTCGCTTGTGAAGTTTGTGGACGAAGGACTTAACGATTACGAAATAACCGAAACCGCGCGCGAGATAGAATCGTTTACCGACGAACTTTCCAACTGGTACGTTCGCCGCTGCCGCGAAAGATATTGGGGCAAAGACTGGACGGAAGACAAGCAGGCTGCATACGTTACTTTGCACACTTGCCTAGTAACGCTGGCAAAACTTGCCGCTCCTTACGTTCCTTTTATCACAGAGCAGATTTATCAAAATTTGGTTAGACCTTTTTACGCTGACGCACCTATTTCGGTGCATTTATGCGATTACCCGACGTTTGACCTTAGCTATATAGATACCGAGCTTGAAAAGGGTATGGAAAAGGTAATGCAAATCGTGGCATTGGGCAGAAACTGCCGAAACCAAGCGAATATCAAAAACCGTCAACCGCTTTCGGCTATGTACGTGGTGGCAAAAGAATTCGTTTTGCCCGACAGTTTGCGTGAAATCGCTTTGGAAGAGCTTAACGTCAGAGAAATGAAAACCGGCATATCTGCGCAGGAATACGTTTCGTACGAACTGAAACCGCAGTTAAAAACCCTTGGACCGAAATACGGAAAACTCATTAACGATATAAGAAAATATTTGGCGGAATGCGACGCGCTCGCCGTAATCAACGGCGTTTCTGACGACAATTCGCACACCGTCGAAATAAACGGCGAAAAAGTCGAGTTTACGTCGGAAGATTTACTCATCACGAGCAAGAGTAAAGAAGGCTTTTCCGCAGCGAGCGAAAAAGGAATGACGGTCGCTCTCGACACCGTTTTGACTGACGAACTAATTGAACTCGGACTTATCCGCGAGTTGGTGTCAAAAATTCAGACTATGCGTAAAGAACTTGATTTTGTCGTAACAGACCATATCAATGTTGGAATTACTGCCAGCGCGGAATTTTTGGCGGTAGTAAAAAAATACGAAAAAGATATTTGCGGCGACACTTTGGCGGAAACGCTTAACGCTAAGAGCGGTCAAGAAAAACAATGGGATATAAACGGCAATTCCGTTACTATCCGTATGGAAGTGGCTAAATGATACAAGTAAACACCGAATGGAAAGATTACACGGTTTTGGCGACGGGCGACGGAGAAAAGCTGGAAAAATGGGGCGACTATACCTTGCTCCGTCCTGATCCGCAAGTTATTTGGAAAGCCGTTAAACCGCTTTCGGAATACGACTATGACGCGCGATACGTTCGCTCGGAAACGGGCGGCGGTCATTGGGAATACCGCAAAAAACTACCCGACCAATGGATTGTAAAATGGCGGAACCTTAGTTTTATCATCAAACCGATGGGATTTAAGCACACGGGACTTTTCCCCGAGCAGGCGGCAAACTGGGACAAAATGATAAGTTTGATTAAATCCGCAGAAAAACCCGTTAACGTATTGAATTTATTCGGCTATACGGGCGGGGCGACTGTCGCTTGCGTAAGCGCGGGAGCAAGCGTGTGCCACGTGGACGCGGCAAAAAATATGGTTGAACGCTGCGGCGAAAATCTGCGGTTATCGGGTTACAACAACGCAAATGTAAGATTTATCGTGGACGACTGCAAAAAGTTTGTCTTGCGGGAAATAAAAAGAGAGAAAAAGTACGACGCTATCATTATGGATCCGCCCAGTTATGGACGGGGCGCGAGCGGCGAAATATGGAAACTCGAAAACGATTTATACGATTTTGTAGAGCTGTGCGAAAAACTCTTGGTTGAAAAACCGCTTTTCGTCCTTATAAACAGCTACACGACGGGGCTTCAGCCGCAAGTTTTGCAAAACATTTTGGCAAGAGCAATTAAAAGGGAAGGCAAAATCGAGGCTTACGAAATCGGCTTGCCCACTAATGAAAAAGACGTTACGCTACCTTGCGGCGCGTCGGGGATATATTTAGGAGAAAATAAAAATGGCTAGGAATTTTACAATGGACGACGTTCCCGTTCTTTACGAGGACAATCAAATTTTGGTCGTGGTGAAACCGCAAAATATGCCCACGCAGGCGGATTCGTCAGGCGATAAGGATTTACTTACATTATTAAAAGAATATATCAAAGTCAAATACGACAAGCCAGGCGAAGCTTTTTTGGGACTCGTTCACCGTCTCGACAGACCCACGGGTGGCGTAATGGTTTTTGCACGCAACAGCAAAAGCGCGGCAAGGCTTTGCGAATCAATTATCACCGACGAAACGGAAAAAAAATATCTGGCTGTACTTAACGGCTGCCCGAAAGAAAAACGCGGTCAGCTGATTACCTGGCTCAAAAAAAATCCTTTGACCAACAGCGTTTACGTTGCGACGAGCGCGACGGAAGGGGCAAAACGCGCGGAACTTGAATACAAAATAATAGAGGACTTAGGCGTTATCTCTTTGGCAAAAATCCGCTTGGAAACGGGCAGAAGTCATCAAATACGCGTGCAATTTTCCAGTATAAACAATCCCGTTTTCGGCGACGTGCGTTATCACGGCGATATTTTGGCAAAAGGACACAACCTTGCTTTATGGGCGTACGAGCTTGCGTTCAATCATCCTACGACCAAAGAAAAAATGGTTTTCCAATGCTACCCGCCGGAAATCGAGCCTTGGACCCGCTTCGATATTGAAAAACATTTAAATTATTTCAATAACGACGACGATTAATTTAGGCTTTTAATAAAAAACGGTGAAAGTTCACGTTTTTATTTTTTTGATAAAAATCTATAAAAATATCTCAAAAAGATAAAAAGTCGTTTATTTTTCACCCGAACTTAAGCGGAAGTCATAGTATGTTTTATGGACTATTTTTACATTGCTGTGACTGTGCTTGCCGTGTCGGTGGACTGTTTTTTTGCGGGATTTTCGGTAAAAGATAAATCTTTGTTTTTTCCGTGCCTTGCGGGGATAGTAACTTTTTTTATCTGCCTTGCGTCGATGTACCTGGGGAAACTTTTGGCGAGCGTTTTACCCAATATCAAATACATAGGCTGCGCGCTGCTTGCCCTTGTCGGCGCGTTTAATATATTAAGAAAAGACGACGGCGAAATAACTGTAAAGAACGACAATTCTAACTGGCTGAGTTTTGCTTTGGCTGTGGGCGTGGCGACTGACGGAGCTTTGGCGGCGTTTTCTTTCGCCTTTTTGGGGTACGTCAGCGTTTGGATAGTCTTAGGAATGAGCGCGGCGCATTTTGTTTTCTCAGGTCTCGGCGTCTTGTTTTCAAAAAAAATCGCGAAAGTACAAGAATTCAATATAATATCTGGCATAATGCTGATATTTCTCGCCATCTTAAAATTATTGAATTAAAAACGTGAGTTTGCGTTTACTCGATATTACATTAAAAATAAGTTTAAATAAGATAAACAACTTAGTAAATAAATTAAAAATATGAGAAAAAAATAAAAAATAAAGCGGGTAATAACCCGCTTTATTTTTCTTTATTATAAAAAGTTTATTATTTTATTTTTTCGCTTCCATAACAGCGACCGCGCAAGCAACCGTAGCTCCTACCATCGGGTTGTTGCCCATTCCGATAAGCCCCATCATTTCGACGTGAGCGGGAACGGAACTGCTGCCCGCAAACTGCGCGTCAGAGTGCATTCTGCCCATCGTGTCGGTCATACCGTAAGAAGCGGGACCCGCGCCCATATTGTCGGGGTGCAGAGTTCTGCCCGTACCGCCGCCACTTGCAACGGAGAAATATTTTTTATTGTTTTCTACACACCATTTTTTGTATGTTCCCGCAACGGGGTGTTGAAAACGGGTGGGGTTCGTGCTGTTACCGGTAATGGAAACGTCCACGTTTTCGTAACGCATAATAGCTACGCCTTCGTTAACGTCGTCCGCGCCGTAGCAGCGGATTTTTGCTCTTTCGCCTTTGCCGAAAACTTTTTCACGGACTATGGTGAGTTTTTCGGTGTAATAATCAAATTTTGTTTGAACGTATGTGAAACCGTTCACACGGCTGATTATATACGCCGCGTCTTTGCCCAGACCGTTCAATATAACTCTCAGTTCGCTTTTTCTGACTTTGTTCGCTTTCATAGCGATACCGATAGCGCCTTCCGCAGCGGCAAAACTTTCGTGTCCCGCCAAAAAACAGAAACATTGCGTGTCTTCCGTAAGGAGCATCGCGCCGAGATTGCCGTGACCTAAGCCCACTTTGCGGTTGTCGGCAACGCTTCCGGGAATACAAAACGCCTGCAGTCCCTGTCCGATAGCGGTAGCTGCTTCGGCTGCCGTTTTTACTTCGTTTTTAATAGCGATTGCGCAGCCCAACGTATATGCCCAAACGGCGTTATCAAATGCTATGGGTTGAATGCCCTTGACTATTTTTTCCACGTCGATGTTTTTGCCGGCGCAAATATTTTTGGCTTCTTCAAGGCTGGAAATGCCAAATTTGGGTAATTCCGCGTTTAATTTTTCTTTTCTTCTGTCATAATTTTCAAAAACAATACTCATAAAATTACCCTCCTATTCCTTACGCGGATTGATGTATTTCACCGCTTCGTTAAATCTGCCGTAATGATTAGTGGATTTTTCCAAAGCTTCATTGCCGCTTACGCCGTCGGTAATCATTTGCATAAGTTTTCCAAGATGAACGTATTCATAGCCGATAATTTCGTCGTTTTCGTCAAGCGCGAGTTTTGTTACGTAACCTTCGGTAAGTTCAAGGTATCTTACGCCTTTCGCTTTTGTCGAATATATCGTGCCTGTTTGAGAACGCATACCTTTGCCAAGGTCTTCGAGCGCGCCGCCAATTGGCAAGCCTGCGTCGGAAAAAGCCGTTTGGGTTCTGCCGTAAACGATTTGCAAAAACAGTTCTCTCATAGCCGTGTTAATCGCGTCGCAAACAAGGTCGGTATTAAGCGCTTCCAATATGGTTTTACCAGGCAATATTTCGCCTGCCATTGCGGCGGAGTGCGTCATACCCGAGCAGCCCATAACCTCGATTAAAGCTTCTTCGATAATGCCTTCTTTTACGTTAAGAGTAAGTTTGCAGCTGCCTTGCTGTGGAGCGCACCAGCCTACGCCGTGAGTCAATCCTGAAATATCTTTTATTTCTTTTGACTGAACCCATTTGCCTTCTTCGGGAATGGGAGCGGGACCGTGATTGCATCCTTTTGCCACGCATGTCATATTCTGTACTTCGTGGGAATATTGAGCCATATATAATCCTCCTATGAATTTTTCGAAACTTTTGTGTGATTTTTGCTGCTTTTATTATACCATATCCATTTATTAGGTCAAATGAATTTAGCCCGTGATATATTGTTAGCCTTGCCTAATTTTTATATTTATTCTCGTTGACAAATACACTCGGTGTGTTATACTAGGTGAAGTATGAATTGTGATTTTCACCTACATTCAACCGTTTCCGACGGACAACTTACGCCCTCCGAGGTCGTTGAGCGCGCTGTTCTCAGGCAGCTTGACGCTATATCTCTTACCGATCACGACACCGTCGACGGGGTAGGAGAAGCGACTAAAAGAGGCTCCGAGTTAGGTATAAAAGTTTTGCCCGGCATAGAAATGAGTTGTTTCGACGTTACCGAAGTGCATATTCTTATCTACAATTTAGATTATCTAAATCCTGAATTGCATAAAAGACTGGAATATGTAAGCGAGTTACGCCGCGCCAGAAATTATATGATAATGGACAAACTAAATAATTTCGGCATAAAAATAGACCTTGACAAAATATATCTAAACGCCAACGGTAAAACGGTAGGCAGACCTGATATTGCCGACGAAATGGTAAAATCGGGGTATTCGTCAAGCCGTTTGGACGCTTTTGAAGAATATCTCGGCGTTGACAAAAAGGCTTACGTTCCCGCAAAACGGCTAACTCCAGCAGAAGCAATTACGATAGCGCACGAGTTTGGCGGAAAAGCGGTACTCGCTCACCCGAAAAACTTAAAAATGGCGCAACATACTTTGGCGGATTATCTGCATTCTCTTGTAGGATACGGAATCGACGGTATTGAAGCGGATTATTTTTCGCATACTATCTACGAGCGACAGTTTTACAAGTCTTTGGCGGATAAATACAAACTCATCGTAACGGGAGGAAGCGATTTTCACGATTTTTCCCACGGCGGCGAAGAATTTTTTACGCCAAATAAACTTACAAGAAAAATATTACAGCTCGGGGAATAAACCAAATTGAAAAAAGCCGTAATTCTTTCGCTCGCAATTATTATGATTGTGAGCTTTTTTATGCCCATTTATGCTTTTGCGCAAAATTATGAATCCGATTTCGTTTTTGAGTGGCAGGGCAAAACGTATAAATACCGTTTACTCGATAACGTTTCGCAGTTAAATGAACGGCAGATAAACGATAGAGCGGTATATCGTTCTTTGCGGTACAAAAAAATGCGCGCGGACGAACTTATAGAAGACGGATTTACTTCCAAACAAACGCTGTGTTATATTTTCCCCAATATCAATGTAATTTTTGAGCAAGCCGAAAAATCGATAAATAAAAAGCCCCAAAACGCCAGTTTTAAAGTGAAAAACGGCGAAGTCAGCTACGTTACTCATACAGACGGACGGAGTTTGGATTACGACACTCTTTATGAAGCAATATTTAACGGAAAAACAAAAATAGAGTTTCCAGTCTACAGTATTAAGGCGGATTTTACCCTTGCCCAAGCAAAAGCGGCGACGACGTTGAGGGCAAAATTTTCCACGTCGTTCGCTTCTTCGGGACCTAATAGAAGTTTTAACGTGGCAAAAGCTCTTAAAGCGTTTGACGGATTAAAATTAGCAAAAGGCGAAAGAGCGAGTTTTAATTTTATAACGGGCGAGCGGACGGAAAAAAACGGATATAAAATGTCGAAAATAATCTTAAACGGCGAATACGTCGACGGCGTGGGCGGCGGCGTCTGCCAGGTGTCGTCAACTTTGTATAACGCTTTGCTTTTGTCGGGAATGGACGTTATTTCGCGCAGCCGTCATACGCTCGTCAGCGGATACGTTTTGGCGGGCTTTGACGCTATGGTAAATAGCGCAAACGCCGACCTTATTTTTGAAAACAATACGGGAGCCGATATTTATATTTCCTCAACGTCCAGCTGGGGCAGGGCGACGTTTTATATCTATGGAATAGAAAATCCTTACAAAATAGAAAGAAAAAGCGTGGAAATCACACGCGAACCGCCACAGGAAAATATCATTTACGACACGGAGAAAAAATACGCAGATAAAGTTTTTTACGACGACGAAAGTTTTGTATTAACGTACGGAAGCGACTTTGTCAAAGCTGAAGCGTATTTGATTTATTATAAAAACGACAAGGAAGTAAAGAGAAAATTACTGCATTCCGATACGTATTCCACCGCCCCGAGAGTGGTAATAAAAGGTACTGAAAAACGCCCGACGGAAAATGAAGACTCAAATGAAAACGCAACACAAAATAGAAATTATATAGACGAACTGCCGTAAATAATTATCTTGATTTTTCATTGTTCATTTATCTTTCTAATGTTAGGCTGAATTATTATTCATTTTCACGCTTTGCATAAGGCATCAAAAAACGTTTTTAAAATTATTAATAGCTAAAAGATTACGCAATAAAACAATTATAAATTTTCACAAAAAAATATAAATCTTACTTAATTTATGAAATTCAAAATTTTTCTTATTCGGTACTGTACTTTTGAGATATCGCTTGTAATATCTCGGCGGTTATTGTATAATTTAGTTTAACAAAAATCTAGGAATATTTGCTTATGCCACAAGAAAACAAAATTAAAGGCAGAACGCTGCCAAATAATCTCGAAGCGGAACAATCGTTATTGTCCTGCCTATTAGTCGACGCCGAGTTAGCCATAGAAATCGCGCCGACTCTTTCGCCCGACGATTTTTATGCGGAAACGCACAAACAGATATTTACCGCGATGCAAGAGATAAACCGCAGAACTAACCCGATAGAACTTTCCACCCTTACCGACCAGCTTGAACGGACAGGAATGATGGCGGCAGTCGGCGGAATGAGTTATCTAGCGACTTTGAGCACGCTCGTTCCTTCGTCGGCAAATTACAAATACTACTTAGATATAATAAAGCGCAATTCCGTTATGCGCAGGCTTATTCACGAGTGCGCCGATATTATTAACGACGCCTATACTTCCGAAGACGGAGAAAAAACCGTTTCATTAGCGGAGAAAAAGATTTTTGATATTAACCAAAACAATCTCAGCGGAGCTATTACGCCGTTATCCGAAAGCGTGGCGGAAGTATTCAAACGCGCTGAAAAAATGCAGAATGATCCGAAAAGTTTCCGCGGCGTAATGACGGGATTTAGAGATTTTGACAAAAAAACAAACGGTTTCCAAAAAGGAAACTTGATTATACTGGCGGCAACCACAGGCGTGGGAAAATCCGCTATGGCGGTAAATATCGCCGAACACGCTGGAAAAAACGACAAAGTCATCGCTTATTTTTCACTTGAAATGCCAAAAAGAGAAATCGCCCAAAGACTACTCAGTTCGCTTTCCGAAGTCTCTATGACTAAAATGACGACTGGAAAACTGGATAAAGAAAGAGACTGGACAAAACTATGGGAAGCGGCGGAACTCAGCACGAAAATGCAGATATACATAGACGATTCGTCCGTTACTACGCCCGCCGAAATCCGCTCGAAATGTATAAGAATAAAAGCGAAATACGGTCTTGACCTTGTTATCGTGGACTACCTGCAACTAATGTCGCTCACAGGCAAAAAGGTGGAAAACCGACAGCTTGAAATAGCCGAAATCACGAGAAATCTCAAAATCATAGCAAAAGAGCTTGACGTGCCTATTATCGCTTTGTCGCAGTTATCCCGTGAAGCGCAAAAAAGAAACGTTAAAGACGGCGGAGAGCCTGTGCTTTCCGACTTGCGTGAATCGGGCGCGATCGAGCAGGACGCCGATATGGTTTTGTTTATTTACCGTAAACACGATACCCAAGAGCAGCAAATGGACGTGCCTACGGAAGTCGAGTTTATCATAGCCAAAAACAGAAACGGTCCGACGGACAGAGTAACATTGAAATGGATTGGCGAACTCGTGCGTTTCGTTAACTTTGACGACAAACTGGCTAACGGACAGATAAACAAAAGCGAAAAAACCGAAACAGTAATCGACCAAGCGCCGTTACCTGAAAACGCGCCGCCTGAAGAACGACAGCAGCCTCGTCCTGACGAAACATTAGATTTTTAAAAAAACGAAATAAAGGAAATATTTATATATATGGCAAACAATTTTATTGAAGAAATTATTGAAAAAGATTTAGAAAGCGGAAAAGTAAAAAGCGTACAGACGCGTTTTCCGCCCGAACCGAACGGATATTTGCATATCGGACACGCAAAAAGCCTGTGCATAAACTTTGGAATAAAAGCCAAATACAACGGAAAATGTTTTTTGCGTTTTGACGACACCAATCCCGTAAAAGAAGATTTGGAATACGTCAACAGTATCAAAGAAGATATAAAATGGCTGGGCTTTAACTGGGACGACGTCGTTTTCGCTTCGGATTATTTTGAAAAAATGTATGACGCCGCGGTGACGCTTATAAAAAAAGGGAAAGCGTTCGTTTGCGATTATACCGCTGACCAGATAAGAGAAACCCGCGGTACGGAAATAAAACCGGGTACCGAGAGTCCTTGGCGTAACCGCTCGATAGAAGAAAACCTTGACTTATTTACAAGAATGCGTAACGGCGAATTTGCCGACGGCGAGCGTATTTTGCGGGCAAAAATAGATATGGCGAGCGCGAACATAAATATGCGCGATCCCGTTATCTACCGCATAGTTCACGCAACGCATCACAACACGGGCGACCGCTGGTGTATTTATCCGATGTACGACTTCGCTCATCCTATCGAAGACGCCGTGGAAGGAACTACGCACTCGATTTGTTCGCTGGAATTTGAAGATCATAGACCACTTTACGACTGGGTGATAAACGAATGCGGATTTGCTAACAAGCCGCAGCAAATAGAATTTGCAAAACTCTTTATAAAAAATACTATCGTGTCCAAACGTTTTTTAAAACGTCTTGTCGCGGAAGGTCAGGTTATGTCGTGGGACGACCCCCGTATGCCCACTTTGTGCGGTATGCGAAGACGCGGATATCCGCCCGAAGCGATACGCGACTTTTGCGACAGAGTAGGTGTGGCAAAGGCAAACAGCGAAATAGAACAAGCTTATCTCGAAGCGTGCGTAAGGGAAAACCTTAATCTTAACGCTAATAGAGTTATGGCGGTATTGCGTCCGCTAAAAGTTGAACTAACGAATTATGACGAAAACGAAAAGGTTTTAATCGAAAACAATCCCAACGCGGAAACGGTAACTCAAAGAGAATTAATATTCGGCAAAAATCTATTTATAGATAAAAACGATTTTTCTCTCGACCCGCCACCGAAATATTACAGACTGAAAAAAGACGGCTACGTTCGTCTTAAA
>Ga0209607_1002735_pt1 | contig 13911 bp, 11 predicted proteins | sample AD_UKC117_MetaG_FD_184413 | JGI IMG/M metagenome (GOLD analysis project Ga0209607, IMG submission 184413) | Active sludge microbial communities of municipal wastewater-treating anaerobic digesters from Hong Kong - AD_UKC117_MetaG (SPAdes)... | ecosystem: Engineered > Bioreactor > Anaerobic >... | reverse complement strand
GCTTCTCCGTCTCCAGGCCCATTGAGGCGAGCTTCAGCTCAGCCACTCTCCGGTCGATCTCCACAGGAACAGAGTAGACCGACTTTTTCAGGCTTCGGCCTTGCTCCACAATGTAGCGCACTGAGAGCGCCTGGTTGGCAAAGGACATGTCCATGACCTCTGGGGGGTGGCCATAGGCCGCAGCCAGGTTGATCAGGCGGCCCTCTGCCAGCAGATAAAGCCTGCGGCCGTCGGGGAGCTTATACTCGGTGACGTTATTTTGTATCTCATTCTTCTCCCCGGCCATCTTCTCCAGGGCAGGGATATCGATCTCCACATTGAAGTGGCCGCTGTTGGCGACGATTGCCTGATCCTTCATAAGGGCGAAGTGCTCTTTTCTTAACACATTGATGTTGCCGGTGAGGGTGACGAACAGGTCTCCCAGGGGAGCAGCCTGTCCCAGCGGCATGACCCTGTAGCCGTCCATGGCTGCCTCTAAAGCTTTGCGCGGCTCGATCTCAATGACGATGACGTTTGCTCCCAACCCCTTGGCCCTCATGGCAAATCCCCGGCCGCACCAGCCGTAGCCGCATACGACCACCGTCTTGCCGGCAAAGAGGAAGTTTGTGGCCTGCATGATGCCATGCAATGTGCTCTGTCCAGTGCCGTAGCGGTTATCGAACATCATCTTGGTCTCGGCATCGTTGACCGCTATCACCGGATAGAGCAGAGCCTTATCTTCGGCCATGGCCCGGAGGCGGACGACGCCGGTGGTGGTCTCCTCGCAGCCGCCTAACATCTGAGCGGCAAGCTCCGGATGCTCCTTGTGGATTATGGCTATGGTGTCTGCGCCGTCGTCCAGGCTTACATTGGGCTTGAGCTCCAGGGCTTTTTTTATGCAGTCGTAGTACTCAGTCTCATTCTCTCCCCGGAAGGCATAGACGAAGAGGCCCCGGGCGGCCAGGGCTGCAGCCACTTCGTCCTGGGTGGAGAGGGGATTGGAGCCCGTCACCGCCACCTCTGCCCCCCCCGCCACCAGGGTGGTGATAAGGTTGGCCGTCTCCACAGTCACATGCAGACAGGCGACTATGCGAGCGCCCTTCAGGGGTTTCTCCCTCTCGAACTCCTCCTTTATCCTGTCCAGTACCGGCATATGCCTGCGGGCCCATTCGATACGCTTCTCTCCTGCTTCTGCTAAGGCAAGATCCTTGACCACGCTCTCCTGCAAAATATCACCTTGAATTCTCTTAGCTTGACTGATCTGCTTGATCAATTTGTTGATACTTAAACCCAACCCCGGCCTTGCCAGGGGCTTTTGCATCTGTCAAATTCAGGTTATGGGCCTTGAAGCCTCTTTGGGCTGATATTTTGATTCGGACAGGTTGCCATTCCATGGGGCGGTTCAGCAGCTTCCTGATTGCCGGGCAGTCGCGCAGGCAGGCATCCCGCCTCGGGCTATGGCGGCGTGAGATGGAATTCTCTCCCAAGCTATGATTTCTGTCCGCGTCGCCCTCTTCCATCAGGGCGGCAGGCTCGCCCCCCTTCGCGGGATGAGGACGAAGTGGGGAGAGTGATCCAGAGGATGGGGTTTCCTTGCTGTTCAGCACGGGTGAGCTTGGCAGTGGATCTATCTTTATGCCTCCATGCTATTTGCTATGGGTGAACTTGAATCGCAAAAACTCTATGTCTCTGTGCCTCAGTGGTGAACCGCTACGCACTGACCCAACCATGGAGATGCAGAGGAACAAAAGACCATAGTCCCTGCCTTAACTCACCCACATAATTCAGCGAAGAGCCAAGAGAAAGTCCCACTTATGTTGCACGAAATGGTCTAATCCTCAGATGTCAGCCTAATGAATCGCTGCTGCGCTTTTTCCAGGATCTCCTCTTCTCCAGGGATGATGCCGTTTTGCATCAGCACCCGTCCGTTGACGATGGTGGTGTCCACTCCTCCCGCCATGCTGTAGACCAGATGGGATACGATATTCGACTGCGGATAAAACCAGGGTTTTTTCAGGTCGATCAGGGCCAGGTCGGCATTGGCGCCGACTGATATTCCGTTGTTCAATCCGAATGCCTGATAGGCGTTATCTGTGGCGAACTGCCATATCTGCTCTGCAGTGAATGCGGCAGGGGTGTGGTAGGCATTCTTTTGCACTATGGCCGTGACCTTCATATCCTCAAATAGGCTTAGGTTGTTATTGCTGCATGCGCTGTCCGTTCCCAGGCAGACGTTAACCCCGGCTTTCATCAGGGTGTTTAGGGGGGCAATGCCCGAGGCTAACTTCAGGTTGCTCGCCGTGCATGAGACTACATTGGCCTTTCTCTTCTCCAATAGATAACAGTCCTCTTCAGAAAGCCAGACGCAGTGGATGGCCGTAAGGCGGCTATTCAAAAGGCCGAGCGAGTCCAGATACTCCACCGGGCTTTTGCCCCGGCTTAGCAAGAATTCATCCACCTCCTTCCGGGTCTCAGAGATGTGCATATGGACCATAGCCTGGTGCCTGTCCGCGATCTCTCCTGCCCGGAGAAGGGTCTCCTCAGAGCAGGTGTAAGCGGCGTGGGGGCCCACAGCCGGCCTTATCAGCTCGTCGTCCTTCCAACGCTGGATGAAGGGCTCCACCTGAGACAATAGCTCGGGCAACATGTCGAAGACGACGCCTGAGATAAAACCCCGCAGCCCCATCTCCTTTGTGGCCTGAGCTGTCACATCCGGGAAGTAGTACATATCATTGTAGCAGGTGATGCCGAATCTGATCAGCTCCAGGCAGCCGAGCTTCACTCCCCAATAGACATCCTCCTCTGTTAACCTGGCCTCCAGGGGCCAGATCTTCTCCTCCAGCCACGGCATCAGCTCCATGTCGTCGGCATAGCCTCGCAGGAGGCTCATGGCCAGGTGGGTGTGGCAGTTTACGAGGCCGGGGATCGCCAGCTTCCCCTTGCCCTCTATCTCCTCATCGCCACGCTCTTTTTGCAGTTCAGGGCCGATCTGCTCGATCTTGCCCTCCTTGGTTCTGATATCCTGCCCCGGCACGAGATGCCCGGACTGGAGTATGGAGACATTCTTTATGAGCATCCGAGAAAAATTGGCTCTGAAGATAAAAAAGATTGTCGATTTGACAGATAAAGTGTAGGTTTTTGGGCCGGCCTTTAAAGGTGGGGTATCGTCAGGCTTAAGATCTATCGATTCCAAGCATGAGGGCGTGCTGAGGTAGCCAAGCGGCCTACGGCGCTGGTCTTGAGCTTTCGTCCTCTTTCCAGGAGGGCGGAACGGGCAAACCAGTGGTGCATCGCACCTCGTGAGTTCAAATCTCACCCTCAGCGTTATTTTACGGGTAATTTTTAAATAGCATCAAGTACATTTATTCTTTTGGTGATCCTGTGGTCAAGCCCGACAAATCCAGATATGTATGGCTATACCTCCCTTCTCAAAATGATAAGACACGATGGTCAGAACTGGCGGATAAAGCAAAGGTGCCTCTCTCCAAGTTCATCATTGAGATCGTTGAGAATGCTCTGGCGGAAGAATCTGATCTGAAGCCGCGCGGAGAGATAGTCAAAGAGCTATCCCGGCTCAAAGAAGAGAATAAAAGAATGGCAGATGACCTGAGGCTTAAAAATATAGTTTTAGAAAATTATGAAAAAGAGCTTAAACGTTATCGCAGCGAGCCCTTCTTGATCGATGAATTCCAGGGTTCTCGAAAATACAGCAAGGAGCTTATCGCACTTTTAAAGCAGCATGAGACCATCGACAATTACAGGATATTAGAAAAACTTGGAATAGAGCCTAAAGATTCAGATCTCGTAAGAGGGATATCTTCCGAGCTGGAAGCGCTTGAAAACTATAATCTGATTACTTCTACACCTCGCGGCTGGAAGTGGATAGGATGAGCAGAAGCAGGAGCAAGACATCAAAAGGGACCAAAGACCACTCAGGAGAGCTAATAGAGAGCTTTCAGAAGGATTGCCTCATCCGAGGTCTGACGCCAGAATCTACTGTGAGATATATTTCGACCATGAGAATATTTAACGGCTTTCTTCAAGAGAGGGGAGTCGATCTCTTGGAGGTGGAGGGATCTGTACTCAGGGATTGGTTGGAATATCTGCGCATCGAGAGGAAAGTTTCGCAGAAGACTTTGGAGAACTATTTCACAGAAATAAGCAGCTTCTATGAATTCGCATTGTATGAAGGATTGATTTCTGCAAACCCTGTTGCTGCTGTCAGGAAAAGATACATTCGCCGCTATAAGAACAGTGATGAGGGGCACACCCATAAGCTAATTTCAGAAGAAGAAATGGGGCGACTGATCAATGCAACTATGGATATAAGAGATCGAGCCATCATAACCCTGTTCGCTAAAACAGGCATAAGAAGGAGAGAGCTTATCGCCCTTGATGTGGATGACGTTGATTTCGTCGAACAGAGCATCACTCTTAAACCCACCGCTAAAAGGACGAACAGGACTGTCTTCTTCGATGGAGAGACAGCCATAATCCTTCGGCGCTGGATTAGAGCACGAGAGGGAAGGAATCCTAATGACTCTAAGGCCCTTTTCCTGAGCAGTAAAGGGGATAGATTAGAACGCACCGGGATATCTCATATGGTAGTCAAAGCTGCTGAACGCATGGGTTTTCACGATTCAAATTCAGACCGCATGGAGGACCATTTCAGTCCACATTGCTGTCGCCACTGGTTCACAACTCACCTGAGGCGCGCAGGGATGCCTCGCGAATTTATTCAGGAGCTTCGCGGCGATGTAAGAAAGGAGGCCATAGATATCTACGACCATATTGATAAGAAGGAGCTTCGCGAGAGCTATCTTGCCAATGTTCCACAGTTGGGGATATGAGTCTTCGAAAAAGTATCTATGCATCTGATTTCATTCTATTTTATCATAATCACAACCATATTCAGCGAACCTCAACTTTATATCGGAGAATATCTGTTCATATGTTATGAGACATGGGCAATCTTCGAAACATTCACAAGATATGATATTTCTATACGGATCGCAGAAATCAATTTCTCGACAAGCGGACATATGATCAACCATGGGCGGGAAAAGATATTCAACCATGGGCCGGAAAAGATATTTATCAATCGAATCTTCCTGCTTTCCTTCTGAATTTTCTTCTGAATCCTCAAGAATTATTCTGGGTTCATAAATACAGGGGAGAGGCTTGCCAGTTTCAAGGTCCGTTACTAATATTTTTCCCCCATTAAGATAAATATGATACAATCCCGAGCCTATTCCATCACTATTTGCCATTTGCAGATAATCCCAAATAGAATTAAAATTCGTTCTTGACATGTTCCATTGAAAAATAAATTGACTTATCCAGGGTTCGATTTTTTGAATCCAATCGATATTATTTCTAAAATATTCGAAGAGTATGTCCCCAAAGTGTTTGTATACAGTCAATGCACGCTGATAGAATTTTGACACATCAACCTCATCTAATAAATATACATCATCAAATATCCTTCGAAAAGGGTCTAAAAAAAGGAGATCCCTTGGACTATTGATCGGATAAGAAGTAAATGGGCTAAGATGGATGTCGTATTCCATAAATTGATTCAAGCTTCGAGTTATGAGCGATCTATTATAAAGCTCTGAAAAGAGGTTCTCGATATCCACTTGAATCGTATCCCTGTAAAACGCGACTGCTTTTTTCGGATCGAACTGCGACAGAATTTTTATACGATTTGATCCTATCGGTTTGATCTGACAGCCAATAGTGCTTCCGAACTCAGACCGCTTTTCATCCCAAAAATGAACTATTCGATTTTCAATAACAAGGTCAAACAAATTTTTTCCTTTGGTTGATTGGCCAAATGTTTCGTAATGAGCGGATAATAAATACTCATCCCTGAGTTTCAATGGATCTCTATATTCCTCTTTAACAGCAGGTAGATCTAGCAGCGAATTTGAGGCAATCTGCTTAAAATCGAAACGCTCCAAATAGGGATTTATGATCTTATAAATAGTAGCGAAACCATCTCTTTTAATCACGCTGTTTATATATAATGATTCTAGGAATTCCTCGGTTCCATTATCAAGAAATATATAAAATAGTTTTTTAAAAGCTATTGGATTTTGGATAATTTGATAGTAATTTGGTTTACGACCTCGCTTTTTATCATCCCTTAATTTTTGATCATTGCCTGTTAGATATTTAGGTGGTCTTCCCAATGATGTACCTTTATCTCGAAGTATTCCCTCACTGACCAGTATCCTCAGAGCTTCCGTAATTCTTGATTCGGCCGTTTCGGACAATAAGGTTGTTTTAATGTCGTCATAAGTAAACGACCTCTCTTCATTAATTATCCGGCTATCATTAATTATTCGATTTAAAATCCTTCGGACATTTATGTTTACTAATCTATCTTTGTTCATATTATATTACTCTTTTTAACTCAATATAGCGTTTGATAATTTAGAATACTAATTATGTTTATCGATGATATAGCTTTCTATGCAACTGGTAGTAGATGTGAATGAGGATCTTCTGAAGGAGTTCAGGACATTCGCAGCTAGAAAGCATGGTAGACTCTACAATGCCTTGAAGCCGGAAGTTGAGCTAGCTCTCACGAATCATTTGGAGAACGAGAAGCGCTGCATGATTTTGAAAAGGAGTGATCGCTTTTGATAGAGATGACACAAGTATACCATCTTGCCTATTTTGAGGAAGCTGTAGGACCTCTTTGCGAACTTATAGAGCAAGAAGGATTTCTAATAGCGCAAATTGGCCAAGTTCGATTAGCTCTGCCATCCTACCTTGAGCGAGATCTCCGGCCACTAATAGGATTTAGATTGGCGATATTGAGGACCGATATACCCGGAAAAAATTATCTTTTCAGAAATATAGATGAAGATTCGAATTGCAAAGAAAAGGCTACAAGCTCGGAGGTTTGCGCACCGATATAAAAAATTGCACTCAGGGTTGGCCCCCTGAGTTTTTGATACTTAATTTAAGGTGATATTAATATGGAATCTCCAAATATAAAAGATTTGCGTTCAGACCGACCATCAAAACGAATAGCAATACCCTGCCAGCTGAGCAAACATAATGGACTGAAATACGTCCTATTGAAAAATAGGAACAAGATACCAATTGAACGCGACTGGCAAGGTAGGAATAACTACTCTGCCAATAGCCAAAAGTTACAGGGACACCTTGCAGGAGGGAAAAACTACGGAATAGCGTGTGGCTATGCCGGTTTAATTGTCTTCGACAGTGATAACGAAGATCGCCTCCGGGAATTAAGCGTTTTAGAGAAACTTCCTAAGACCTTTACTGTGCGAACCGGTGGCGGAGGCACGCACAGGTACTATTTCTGTCCCGATTTGAAGCAAAAGATAATATTATTCGACCCCGACCAGAAAGATTCCAAGCATCATAATAAGCCATTGCATCTTGGCGAGATCCAGTGCAAGGGACAGCAGGTCGTGGGCCCAGGAAGCATTCACCCAAATGGCAACGGATATGAGGTGATTGATGACAGCGAGATTGCCACAATTTCCAAAAAGCTGCTGCTGGAAGCAATTGCGGGACTGAAAACAAGCGAGAAGGGGCAAAAAGCGAAAGTTCAGAAAGCACAGAAAACTCAGAAACCTGAGAAATCAAATGAACATAGAATGCCCTCCTTCTGCGACGAGATCAAGATTCAGGATATTGCCTGGCCTGGTGGAGACGTACAGAAGAGAGAGGGACGAAATGGGATGGAATACTTCGGTTCGCATCCTATGCACGGTTCCACGACAGGGAAAAACTTCCATATAAACGTTGACAAGAACACTTGGTATTGCCATCGTTGTGGCTCTGGCGGCGGTCCGCTGGAGTGGTTAGCCGTAAAATCGGGATTCATCTCCTGTGGAGAGGCTGGGCCGGGATGTCTTAGAGGAGAGCTTTTTAGGCGGGTGCTGGATGTAGCACGAGAATTAGGCTACAAAATCCCAGCCAGAAGCCAATCGCTCGGCCAAATCGATCTCATAGAGAACAGGATCATCGTCGATAAGCTGCCGGAGGATCTCCCGACAGAGCCGATTATTGTGATAAAAGGGCCTCCGAGGATAGGAAAGACCTATTGGGCCGCCAGGCAGTTGGTAAAAGCCAGAGAAGGCAACTACATATCCCATAGACATTCCATAGTCAAGCATGCCATCGAGGCTTTCCGCAATGAAGGGGGCCAATATGCCGTGTGGCTGGAAGGGAAACACAGGCGAGGGATGTGCCGTAAAGAGCGGCCAAATTGCTCCAATTGCGATTTTTGCCCTCACGACAAGCAGAGTTTCATGGAGCTCAAAGAGAAGGCATCAAAATTACGTTTCATGGAGCTCAAAGAGAAGGCATCAAAATTACTATTCCAGCATAAGATATTGACCAAAGAACAAGTTCCATCTGACCTCTGCCCTTACTATATTCTTAAGTTGGCAGAAGAGTCCGCCAATTATTGCTTCACTGTGGTCAACTTCATAGAGGACATACAGCAAAGATCATTGACGGTATTAGATGAAGATCCTACACTAGCGCACTTCTATCCACGATCAACTGAGCTGTTCCGATTCAAAAAGACGAAAAATGAATATAAAATCGACAATAGTTTGGGCAAAGCCTTCGATCAAGCATCTCCGATAAGAACTGCCATAAGCGAGAAGGATCGACCCAGAGAAGAGGACAAAGCCCTGCTGTGGGCAATAGATACGTTGGGAGGTATCAATGAGTCGATCAATATCACTATGAGCAGCAAAAGCGATCCGGAGCAGTGCTATGAGCTAATGGCCAATGAACTCGCTTCAAGAGAATGCAATTTTAGTCTCGATATAAAGGAAAAGGCACTGAGGAAGCTTGACGACTATCACATCCTAGAACCGAACTCGGAAAATGATATCAAAAAATTAATCTCTACAATTCTATATATATATAGGAAAAAGCCATTGCATCTGATATCATCCGGAGGAAGCGGATATAGTTCGGTGTATCTAATAGGTGATGCCAGTTCGCCAGTTATTGATATGGGATGGACAGACACCGCAAAGGTACCCGGTAATAAAATCCTGATTATTGGAAATACTTTGGCAGAATTATTTGGAAAATCACTAGGCGATGCTGTTGTACTTGAGATTCAAGAGTTCAAGTATCGCAAAAATTACGTTGTAGTGGCAATCGACAGCGGTGATGAAGATGCTTGTCGAGGAGAGGTGAAGAACCAGAGACTGAAGATTAAGAAGATTATGAAGGCAGTGGCAGATGATCCAGATAGTAAAACTCGGCGGCCAATAATGGCGCTAGTGGGGTCAAAAGAGCATCAGGAATGGCTAATGAGATCGTTAGGTGGTATCGCTCATGCATCGCAGGAGGAAGGAGAGATGGGCCAACAGTGGAATTATCGGGGCGGTTATGTCAACATCTTCTATCAGAATTCAGTTGTCTCACGCGGCCTCGATGTGGCTCAGTACAATGTGATTTGCGTGCATGATACGGACTTTATTCAACCATTCTGGGCCGCGGCCAGGGATGCGGGCGATGAGAACGCATTGGATATATTAAACTCGATCATGATGGATGAAACCACCAACTCCGTGCTACGTATCTCTCCTATAATGGGTGGCAATGAACTCCAGCCAAAGATAGCGATCATTACCCGAGCAGATCTCTGGAAGGTTCGATATCTCGACGATCAAGTTGTTGGTGGGCAACAAGGCGGACGAACACCGGATATTAGCTACATCGCTAAGGTGATTACTGAGAATAATCTTACAGGGACTGCACAGCTTGTGAATGGCGGCATTTCCATCGACAGCACGTTATCGAGGCCCGGATGGGAAGAAGCTGTGAAAGAGGGCAAGCTGGTAGAGTTTTTCAAGATAGAGCTGGATCGGATTATAGCAAAAGGTAAATTCACTGACGAAGAGATATCAGATGCTGCAAATAGGATTCGTGAGGTGCTGAAAAAAGTAGCACCTGGCAAGGGACTATCAATCCGGGACATGAAAGACAGTGGGCTGAAGTGCGAAAATGCGCTGTTACGTCCTGCATTGCGTATGTTGCATTATCAAGGAATAATTAAGAATGTAAGCGGAAAAAAGAAGATAAAATGGGGGAGGGTTTTAACAAAATGATTTTTGACGAGATGTTTTACCAGCTACCGGTTTTTCATTTTTCGACCTCGCAGCATAGCGGCGAAAAATCAGTTTGAGTCATATATGACTCAAGGTCATTAGACGATCGGAAACAGTAGCAGCATTCCGCCGACCAAATCGCTAGCTGGTAAAACATCTCGTGCCGTTCGCATTGCTCATTTTTTAATCACCTCGCGGACTTTTCTCAGCTACCTCGGCGGCCGAATTTGTGGAGTTGATATCGTTCCTAGCCAAGACAGCCGTACCTTTGAAGTATCAGCGCTGCGTGCATTGGTCATAGAGCTGAAAGAGATGAATGGCATTGCTCCTTCTGAGACAGAAATCTATGTGTATATGGCCTCAAGGAATAGCAGGCCTCCAAAGAAGGAACTTATTTCGTCTTCGTCTATGCTTCGGGTTCTGGGGTTTGAGGAAAGGGATGGAAAATGGTTTCTATCCTCTGCCAAAGATGTAGAGGCTCCAGCCGAGAGAGCTGATGCATGAATGATGGGCAATCCTTACTTTCCAAGCCCATCATCTTCTCTCACTCGTGAGTTTCAACAAAAATGCCCGAGACAACAACAAAGAAAGACGAAAAAACCAGCATTCTCAATGCAATTGCAGTGTGTTACAATGCAGATCCCGTGGCAATTTTTTAACGGAAGCAAGCCCTTTGCAACGCCAACCAATCGCGGCTGGCAATCAGCATGCGGGATATCGATTCCGCATGAGTATCCGCAATTTTGAAGAGAGGACTTTTTTGATCTCCGCAAGACGGCTTTTAAATGTATACATAAATCAGAGCTATCAAAATATGAATATCTTGGCAAAATCGATAACATCAGACAGGATTTGATTATGTATACATTTTTCCCCACGCGGCATCGGTTAAGGATTTTCTGATACTATATTAATAACTCATTTTTCATTTTGCTATTGAGCTAAAGACTCGAATTAGTTGAAAACAGCTCTCTGTGGGCTCGAGCCTTTTCTGCAAAAATTGATCTCAAAAAGCTTAGAAGCCTAATTCTATGCATGCTGGTCTTAACCGATGACGTATGCATTTTTCCCAGGATTTTCGGTTTTTTTTGTTTTCTATTATAGGGCAGGGGGGAAATGAGACGGTAGGGGAGGAACAAGAGAAAAGATGGGTGAATGACGAGAATGAAAAAGGGAGAACAAGGAAGTGATAGAGACGAATATAAGAGAAAAGTCATGTTGATAGCAGGGTTGCCGTGCGAGTTTATCGATTCCCGTGATATATCCAGTCTGATTTGTTTATGGACCTTTTTTCCGGATGATCAGGAGTCCTGATTATGATTCCTAGCCAGCGGTTTCTGCAGGGGTGAATGACTACTAGAGTATTGTTTGGTGCCCCGGTGACTCAAAGCACCGAGGCGATCGAATCGCTGTTGAAATACCTTGGTAAGCCGATTGATCCGCTTCCCGATGTGGTTAAGCTCCTGGACATGGTGCTAGTTCTGAACAACAGGAAAGACGCATATTACATCACCACTGCCAAATCATGCAGTTGCCCTTCTGCCGCATACCGGCCTGGCCAGAAATGCAAGCACCAGCGGCGGTATTTTCCTGGAACTAATGCACCAGGGCGTGTTGCTGCCGAGACATCAGATAGCATCCGCCCCGGCGGGAAGTGGCCTGGAGGGTTCAACGGCCCTGTAGACATTGACACGATCAAGGCCAAGACCGCAATTGACCAGAAGGAGGCCTGAAGACAATGGCCTCCGACGTCTATTCTCAGGTGAATGACCGCATCCTTGCAGCCCTGGAACAGGGAATCATCCCCTGGAAGCGCCCCTGGACTGGCCAGCTACCCACAAATTACGACAGCGGCAAGCAATATCGGGGGGTGAACATCCTGACCCTTGATATCGCTGAGATGGTCAGGGGCTACTCATCTCAGTATTGGCTGACCTTTCGGCAGGCCCAAAAGCACGGAGGGCACATCAAGAGAGGCGAGAAGTCCACCTACATCGTATTTTCGGATAAGAAAGTCAGGGAGGTCGAGAAAGAAGATGGGACAAAAGAGCGGAAGATCTATCATTTTATCAAGTCCTTCCCTGTGTTCAATTGGGATCAGACCGAAGGTGTACCCAGGAAGGAGGCAGGTGCAGCCCTGGACCGAGATCGAGATCTGATTGATGTATGCGATACCATCCTCTCCAAGATGCCAAACCCGCCTGCTTACAGGGAGAGCGGGAGTTCGGCCTACTATATGCCCAAGGATGACCTTGTGAACCTTCCGCCAATGGATACATTCAGGACGACGGATGGATACATTGCTACGAAGTTCCACGAATATGGCCACAGCACCGGACACAAGTCAAGGCTGAACCGCTCGGGGGTCATGGGCGCGGCATCATTCGGCTGCGAAGAATACAGCTTCGAGGAGCTGGTTGCTGAGCTGACATCAGCTTATCTATGCGCCGGCAATGGGGTCGACAACACTCTGGAGAATTCTTCGGCGTATATACAGAACTGGCTGAGCGTTCTAAAAGACAACAAAACCATGTTTCTAAAGGCCAGCGGAAAGGCGGCGGCTGCGGTTGAATACATCTGTGGTAAAGGGGCAGGAACAACGCCTGCCTCCTAAATTTTCTATTTTATGATTATATTATCAAAAATAACCACATTCCTAGAATAATACTGCAAAATAGATAATAGTTGAGCCGTTTGAGGAGCGGCTTGATGGGGCGACGGACTCACTAAACGCATATGCCATTAGCCCGAGGCTATTTTGAGCGCTTCCTGGGATGGTTTTGTTTGCCCTTCCGGGAGGTCGGTACAGGCCGGGGCTCGGGATCTACTTCCGCATATGCTTCGCATGACGCGCTCCGCGATGCAGGAGTGCTGCTATGCTTTTTTGGTCAATTCGATCTGTGGTCCTTTCAGCAAAGGACAACAAAATCCGGAAGGCCGGCGAAGAGCGATAGAGGAGGACCTGGGCACATGTTGGATAGGTGCCTTCACCGAGGATCTGGTTAAAGGATTCTAGGGATACCAGAAAATATTCGTGTGGTCACGATGCTCGCCCTGGGCTATACAGCCGTGGCCCCCGCTGCCAGGCTGAGAAAAAAGCTGGTGGAGATAGCGGCCTATGATGGATGGCGGAGCTGGCCCCCTGGGGTTCCCGTTTCTTTCTTAGGCGGCTCGGTTTGATCTCAGTGAGGGATGGTGTCCAAAAATTTTTCGGAAAAAAAGACGAAAAAACGCCTATTATAGGAAGTGGCAAAAAAAGCGATTGGATGCCGATAATAGATATCACACAATGTATCAAATTATATTTTATAATTGTTTTATATATATTTAATACATAGGGAGCGCGGAGGGTCACGAATTCCCCATCCTTTAGGTTGGGGATGAAGTGAACCCTCGCCCATTTTTCATGTTTTCCTAAGGTTGATTAACAGGGTTTTCTGGCCATCTGATACAGGCTCACAATTATTCTGGTCGCTAGATCAAATGAACCTATGATGTGATTGTTTCTGGATCCCATCTAACCGAAGCGCGCGGCCCGAAGCATACCCCATCCCTTTAGGGTGGGGTGGCCGCGCGCAGTTTGATTTTTACATATGCTATTCATTTAACCCACATCCGCAGGAGGACCGCTCTAAATGCCACCATTTTCCTGCCATCGATTTGAAATTTTAAAATCCAATGTATTAATAATATCTGAAATTTTTATTAAAGATATTTTACATTTTCATGATTTAGCAGGCTATATGTTGGCGCACTGTACATGGCATGAACACGAATAAGATGGAGCCAAAACCAGCTGAAAAAACCT
>Ga0209607_1002733_pt1 | contig 13917 bp, 12 predicted proteins | sample AD_UKC117_MetaG_FD_184413 | JGI IMG/M metagenome (GOLD analysis project Ga0209607, IMG submission 184413) | Active sludge microbial communities of municipal wastewater-treating anaerobic digesters from Hong Kong - AD_UKC117_MetaG (SPAdes)... | ecosystem: Engineered > Bioreactor > Anaerobic >... | reverse complement strand
TATTCATTTAAAAATACACCAATCTTCCATTCAGAGTTATTAGAAGATTTTATCTCTTCTAGCACAGACAGGGCTCTTATTGTCACTATAAAAAGCTTGTTTGACCAGTCGTTATTCTCTATTTTGTCAGCATGAAAGACAGAATAATTCTCCTTGAAATATTGAGATACTCTTTTATTTATCTCTGAAGATTCTTCAATCATCTTTAATATTTTATCAAATAGATTTGAAGTTCTTTTTTTTCGATAAGGATAGATCATTTCGTTTAGAACAAAAATGATGTTTTGATCTATGTCTCTGTATGCCTTGTTAACAAAATCATCAACATATGGCTTATCTTTTGAGTAATCAGACAAGCTTGATTGTATAAACTTGATTTTTTTTGCTAAACTTCCTAATTTTTTTTCTGCCTTATAGGTTTCATTCTTTTTTGAAAGATAGGCAATTTTTTTAAATTGCCGAGAAAATGTTTGTTTTTGGGAAAGTATGATAAAGGAAGATCCAATTAAATTACGAGATCTATTTAAGTGGTTGAATAACAACTTACCGTCAATTTTTCCTGTCAGTGTACTGGCAAAGGGTTTATTATATTCATACTTTCTGTTGTATGAAATTGTGTTTAGATTGTGTAATATTGATAACCTATCAAATTCGAAATTTTGATAACTTTGAATATTTCTTATCATCGAATTTAACTGCTTCATAACGTAGTCAATATTTGATTCGAGTAATTGATCATCTAAAATAGAAATCAGTAAAAATGAGGTGTGTAGTGCTATACGGATAGTCTGCTTTAATTCTATGTTAGATTCTTCGTTTTCAGCATTTAATTCTCTCATTTGACTCGCATGTTCTTTTTTCAAGTCACTTACTTTTTTATTTTTTTCCTCGTTATCTAGTTCAGATTCATAAATTGTTTTAAGTTCGAGTGCTTGAGCTTTTCTTAAGTTTAAGAACTTAGTGTTCTCATATTTCATTGAATCAAAAAGACATTTATTAAAATAATTATTATTTAGAATATCCGATAACAAAAGAGTATATATAGAGCTTTTACCATAAGGAAGCGCACTTTTTATTTCATTGTCAGATGTATTCTGAAAAATAAAGACAATGTGGCATGCGAGATCAAAAAAATCATCCTTACTTTTTGCATTCCCTGCTAGTGTTCGAATATTAAGAAGTTCTTCATAAAGATCTCGTTTTGTACTTCTTATCTTATTAATCTGTGTAATAATTTTTTTCATAATACTATCGGTATTATAACAAAAAAGAGCCTAGGCTCTTGTCATATTGTTTAAAAGATTGTGAACGAACTGTGCATAATCTTCACCAACTTTTACTCTGTAAAAATTAACTCCAACCGAATTCAAAATATCATCTTTAACTTTGTCGTATTTACCTTGCTTCTCGCTATTATGAGATCCTCCGTCGAGTTCAATAACCGCGAATATAGTTCCGTATTGTCGGTCTAACAGGACAAAATCAAGGTGTTTTGATTTTATGTAGTTACGTTTAATTCCCTTCTCTTTCCAATCTAGTGATCTATTAGCGGTGACAATGTCTTCCAAGCGTACCTTTGAGAGGATAGTATATTGGCCATTGTTTTGCTTTGTTAGTTCATCAAAGAAGGCCTTCTCGGATTGGGTAAAGAAATATTTTTTGAGAGAGAAATACGAGCCGATGTTGTCGATCGGTTGCTTGTTTGTTGGTGATTCGTTCTGTTTCAATTTTTGAATAATCACGTAGGCGATACCTACAAGTACCGCGAGGAGGAGAATTGATTTCATAGAGCTAAGTATAACAGAAATTACTGCACAGACTCCTAGTCTGGTAGCAAAAATCAGACGCAGTTCGAGCAACACAAAAAGACGTTTAGCTTGATCTCACTCGTTCATCCTACCTCGGTAGGTGTCACTTGTGATACCGTCGCTATACGTCTTTTTGAGTACTCGTCGTTGCGAGCATTTTTGCTGGCCGAGTTGAGCTAGAACCGTGGTCGGTCAAGACCTGTAAGGTATATTTGCTAAGTTTTCAAAACCCTTTCATACCCGTCCTGAGCACAACAAAAAGTGACAAATGTGACACTGGTCAGCGTTTTTCAAAAAGTTACAAAAGTTACATATATACGAGGTGTTACGTTACAGTGCAACGTAACTTTTTAGTTACCAACACACCCACTTCATGCTCGCTTAGCAAACATCCATATTGCGACATAATTGAGATATATGAAAACATATACCAATGCACAAATAGGTACTGCACCTGTTATTATTCAAAAAGATATCAAGTATGTCCTCTATGCTCGTAAATCTACTGAGAGTGATGAAAAACAAGCCCTCTCCATTGATTCACAAGTAAAAGAGATGAGACAGATAGCCGAGCGAGATAACTTGAATATTATAGATATCAGACGTGAATCACATTCAGCAAAAGATTCAGGTAAACGACCAGTATTTCTTGAGATACTACATGATTTACGATCAGGTAGATATACAGGAATACTGACATGGGCACCTGATAGGTTGAGTCGTAATGCTGGCGACCTTGGTTCATTAGTTGATTTAATGGATGAAGGTAAACTCCAAGAAATCAGAACCTATGGTCAAAATTTCAAGAACTCACCAAATGAAAAATTTCTGTTAATGATTCTTTGCTCTCAAGCAAAGCTAGAGAATGATAACAAGAGCATTAATGTAAAACGAGGATTACGAACACGAGTAGAAATGGGATTGTGGCCATCAGTAGCTCCTACAGGATATCTGAACCAAAAGATGATGGATAAGAAAGGAGAAGTCATTATCGATCCTGATCGAGGTCATATCATTACTCAAATATTTGAGAAAGTAGCCTATGAAAAATGGTCAGGACGAAAGATATATAACTGGCTTAAGTTTGATATGAATTTCAAAACGGTTCGTGGAAACAAAAACCTAACTTTAAGTAATATTTATTTGATATTAGAAAACACCTTTTACTATGGTGTTTTTGAATACCCTAAAAAGAGTGGTAATTGGTACACAGGAATTCACAAACCACTCATCACAAAAGAATTATTTGACCTCGTACAAGACCAAGTGAAAAGTAATATCTTGCGAGTAGAAAACAAAGAATTTGCATTCACGAAACTGATGAATTGTGGAATATGTGGTTCTGGTATCTCAGCAGACGAGAAGTTCAAGAAGCTGAAAGGTGGAGGTGTTAATCGACATGTATATTATGGATGTACCAGAAGTAAGGATAGGAATTGTATGGGTGGATATATTAATGAAATTGATCTGATTAAACAATTTCAGAAACTTATTGAACAAGTGAAAATTTCTGAGAAAAGCATGAGGAACAAGATTAAGGAAGAAGTATCACGAATCAAAAAGTTTAATCAATTGCTACTTGGTATTGAGCAAGACATCAGCGTCAGCTCAATTGATATTCAAAACTATGCGAAGTTCATTTTGAAAGAGGGTTCGATAGATGAGAAACGTGAGTTGCTTGGGTGTTTGAATGGAAAGATTGTTTTGAAGGATAAGAAGTTGGGGTTGGTAAAATAAAAACCCATAGTGGGTTTTTATTTTAATCTTTGTAGAATTTCCTTCATCTGAGTAATCTCTTCTTTCTGAGCTGAAACAATATCATCACATAGCTGTATTATTTCAGGATCAGTAATCGAGGATTCCTGACACACGGTAATGGCTCCTGAGTGATGAGGTATCATTGATTTCAAAAACATTTCATTTCCTACAAATAACTGAGTTCGTATAGCAATAAATGCAAACACAAATAATGCAGAACTTGCTATATACAAAATAGTATTAAGTTTTTTATTAGGATACATGCTTCTCATAACATAGAGCATGAGGATTATCATTGGAGGAACCATCACCAATGCCATATAAAGAGGTCGGGTACTAAAGAAATACGCATCAGTAATACTATCAATCACTACATATGATAGACAGTACATGATGATAAAATGTATTCCTACAGTTGTAAGTAATTTTTTATACATAGATTTCATATAGTATTATTTTACCTTAAATCCAAACATCATGCCTGCATGTAAGTGCTCTGCAATATGACAATGAGTCATCCAAGTTCCAGGATTCGACATTTCGACCAACACATCAATTGTTTGACCTGTCGGTATCAGCGTTGTGTCTTTCCATTGTAAATTTTTATTTGGCACACCGTCACGTTCGAGCACCACAAATCGCTGTCCATGGAAGTGAATAGGATGTTGCATTGGATGCATTGAATTTGGATCATTGTAGATACGAATTTTGACCAAGTCTCCTTGATTAAATGACCAATCAATATTCATATTCTTTTCTCCTGTCGCTTGATCAATAATTTGCCATTCTATGTTTTGATCGTTAGACATTTGATTCATCATTGCCATATCATCTTCCCATTCAATCCCATCATTTTGATGATCTTGTGGTTTTTTATTATTAAGGTAAGGCTCACAGCCAGCCATGTTCGGCATCATCTGGCAATGTTCAATAGCTTGATCTTTTGTCATTTCCATTCCCATTAAGGTAATTTTTTGAGAATCCATCATCATTGATCCGTGATCCATGTTTTGCATATTGTCTCCCGTCATCATACCTTGCATCCCTCCTTTCATTTCAATGTTAAAACGGAGAGATTTGTCGGGTTTTTTTGATAAAAAGTTGTTGATGTTATCAAGAACAATTTTATAGTCATTACTATTATCTCGCAATTGATTGAAAGTGCTTATTGAAGAATCTTTTTCTGATTCAGTTACTATAACTTCACCGATTTTTTGACCTCGGTGATTAATAGCGAAGGTACCAGCTTGGGGGTACAACGTTTCTATAACATATCGTTCCGCAGGTGCAATAACAACATTGTCGATGAATTCTTCTTTTTGGATTCGCCCAACGTCCCCACCAACATGCTTAATTTTTGATCCCTTAAATTCAAGGTCAAAAACACGCGTGTTGGCTACATTGGTCAAAAAGAAACGATTAAGCTGTCCTTTTTCTACTGTCACCTTGAAATCTTTTTTGTCATTAATGAGCAAGGTATCTCCAAATCGACCCATCAAGGTATGAGTGACTTTCTCACTATCAAATTCTTCTTGTTCAAGGAAGTCATCAAAAATAAGATACTCTTCTTGATTTGCTTCACTCCAATATCCTAACTCTCCATCTACAATAATGTTTCCATAGAGGCCTAGTTCTTGAGTATAATCCTCGCGTATATGAGGATGGTACCAGTACACACCTTCATCTGGAAACGTCAGAGTGTACGAAAATGTTTCTCCTGGTTTAATTGGCTCTTGGGTAATATCAGGAACTCCGTCAAATTTATTATCAAGGCGTAGCCCATGTGAATGAAGGGTGGTATCAACGTCAATACTGTTTTTCAGATTCACGGTAACTGACGCACCTTTTTGCACCTTAATAACAGGTCCTGGTATCTGACCATTATAGGCAAGTCGCTTTATCATACGACCTCCGACCTCTTGTTTTACGATGCTTGCCTCTAGGTCGAACGTATCTCCGTCTGATAGGTTAATAATAGAACTTGACTCTAGCGTCTTATAGGTATCAATGTCATCAATATACGACAATGATTGATTTTGAACTTCTTTAACAGATGTATTATTGTTATTAAAAATAATCAAAACAATAACACCAAGTATTAAAATTCCTATAATAATTATTATTTTTTTTCTAGAATTCTTATCCATATTTATTTCAATTCATCAATTGCCGCTTGTACAGCTTCAATTGGATAAGCTCCAGGTAAGTAACGAACTTCTCCTGTTTTGTTATTTCTAATAATATTTCCTGGTGTTCCTGTTACTCCTGCGTCAGTACCTGATTTTATATCAGCCTGTACTTCTGCCAAGAATTTCTCAGAATCAAGACATGCTTGGAATTCATTGGTGTTTACTCCAACTTCTTTTGCAAGTGTTGTAAGTTCTGAAACTTCCATTCCTTTACCATTTGAATCAGTTGTCTCAAAAATTTTATCGTGGTATTGCCAGAATTTATCATTACCACCCAGGTCAGCCACACATTCAGAAGCAAGAGCTTCTTTAGTTGCTAATGGATCATGAAATCCTAATGGAAAGTGTCTAAATACATGATTTACTATCCCAGGATTAGATTCAATGGCTTGCTTTGGTGTTGGTGAAAAACGTTTACAGAAAGGACATTCAAAATCTGAATATTCTATAATTGATATTAAGGCATCTCGATCTCCCAAAATATGATCATCTTCATTTGGCGGAATAACATCTTTTGCTTTTTGTGCAGCTAGTTTTTCTTGTTCTGCTTGTGCTTCTATTTGCGTTTGTTCTTGTTGTTTTTGATATTCTTCGAGCTGATCTGCAAAACTTGCTTGATTCGCAGATCCAGAGTCATTTCCTAGACGGAGACCAAGAAATATCAAAGATCCAGCGATAAGTAATGAGGCTATAATAATAGCGATAATTGTTTTGTTTTGTTTCATATATTTATTTAGCTAATGGTTCGTGTGTTTTGTTTTTATTAAGAAGAAGGAATTTCTGAAGAGCATCTGTATCGACATTTTCAAAATTAACAAGTTTTGTCCATGCAGCTGCAGAAATACGTGAATCATTTTTTTCACGTGGCGTTACAATGACTGACTGAGGATTGGTATCTACAAATTCTTTTAAGAGATCAATCTCAGACGGTTCTAGGTTTTTGTAACTTACCCAAATACCACCATGCTCTATTGCATGAATCGCTGATTCGTCATCAATAGGATCTGGGTAAAATCCCCACGCTGGAGCCTGTCCGTAATGCGGTCCTGAGGTTGGCGGATTAGAGTTATAAGTAAATTGACCAGACTCTGAAATATGTTCAGTACCTTGGTCACTAAATTCTTGTACTTCAAGATTAATTTCTTTGTCAAAAAGTGCATTAATAGTATCTTCCTGCTGTTGCTTTGCTGAATTACTGACAACATACGCAATTAAAAGTAGTAAAAGAACTCCTATTCCTCCATAAAGAAGTAGGTTCTTTTTATTTTTAGTTTTTTTCATTGTTATATAAAAATTATCGTATAAACGTATAAAAGTTAGATAATTTTTATGAAAGATGTGATCGTGCGAGTTGTTGATACGAAAGAGGTATCCGTTCACTGCTATGTTCAAAAGTTTTGAAAGAAGTAAATCCTTCTTGTAATTCAACAGTTACAAAATCAGAAATTTCAGGAAGGGTAAAAAACTGTGATGATGCTTGCATTTCATCAGCTTGAATTTTTTTACAGATTTCCATATTCACCTGATGATGACAGTCAGTACTTGTACAATCATCTTGAACTTCGTGATGGTGCATATCTCCCATAGCTTGTGCTTGAAAAGAGTGATGTCCCAACAACACCAAAGCTATAATGAAGATTCCTATATATTTGTAAACTTTTGAAAACATATAATTACATTAATATTATCATATCTAAGAAGTTAATAATATTTTAATTTATTTTGTTTTTCTTTTTATATGAAAGAAAAAGCCAGCTAAGAACTATAATCCATGTCGAAATCCAAATATACGGTGTGCTCCAAGCAATACCAAATGGTAGCGTCCAATTAGAGATGGGAAATAAAAATGGTGTAGGAAAATAATCAGGCGTGTGAAGTGGTATATCCATAAGAATATGAAAGCCCCAACCTAGCATGGGTACATACCATTTTTTCCTAATAATTCTAATAATTAAAAACACCGCAAGAAAAATAACTAAACTATGGGTAAAAGGATAAAATATTCCTGCAATATCGAGATTCCCTACTACACTATGGTGATCAAATGAATTTCCAGATACTACGCCAAAAACTAAAGGTATCCCGAAAGGAATCAAATCAGGCACTATCCCCCATGTAATTGCTTCCCAAGAATTTATCTTTTTGGTTTTCTTTCTTATACTTTTTTGAAGAGCAAGATTATATACTCCATGTGCAAGAATATCCATAATATTTAATGTGTTTTTGTATTAGTTAATGAAATATTTCTTAATCGTAATGAGTTAGCAATAACCGAAACAGAACTAAAACTCATTGCAGCAGCGGCAATCATTGGTGACAAAAGAATTCCAAAAAATGGATATAAGAGTCCTGCGGCAATAGGAACACCCAGTACATTATAAATAAAAGCAAAAAAGAGATTTTGTTTAATATTTTTCATAACTTTTGTTCCGAGATTTTTAGCTTTTACAATTCCCAACAAGTCACCCCTTACCAAGGTTACTTCACTGCTTTCAATAGCAACATCTGTTCCTGTTCCCATAGCTACACCAATATCAGCTTGTGCAAGTGCAGGAGCATCATTTATCCCGTCTCCCGCCATAGCAACTATCTTTCCTTCTTCTTGTAATTTTTTAATAATGTTAAGTTTATCCCCTGGTAAACATTCTGCCTGGAAATTAAATAGATGAAGTTCATCAGCCACAGCCTTTGCTGTATTATGATTATCTCCTGTTAACATAATGACTTCTATTCCCTGTTGTTGGAGTAGAAAGATGGCTTGTTTACTTGTTTCTTTTATCGCATCGGTAATGGTTATATATCCGAGAACTTTTTTATCGATAGAAATATAGGAAACTGTTTTCCCTAATTTTTGCTCTATAATAACCTTGTTCATTAATTCTTCTGATATATCAGAATTAGTTTGATCCATAAGTTTTTCATTTCCCAAAGCAATTTGTTTTTCTTTGACTATTCCTATAACTCCTTTTCCGACTATAGCTTCAAAATCTACAGTATCTTGTAGTGTGACCTTTTTTTCTTTTGCATAACTCACCATTGCTGTGGCTAGCGGATGCTCACTATACTGATTTAGTGATGCAATATACTCTAGTAATTCTAGATCTTCGGTTCCTGACAGGTTTACTACCTTTTCAACAGATGGTCTTCCTTCTGTGAGGGTTCCTGTCTTGTCAGTTATCAAAACATCAACCTTACTAAGATTTTCTAATGCTTCAGCGTTTTTAATTAAAACGCCATTTTGAGCACCCTTACCAACCCCAACCATAACTGACATGGGTGTTGCTAATCCTAAGGCACATGGACAAGCTATAATCAAAACTGCAATAGCGTTAACAAATGCAAATACCATCGCTGGCTCAGGTCCTAGATAACGCCAGACGATAAAAGTAATAATTGAAACTAAAATAACAATAGGTACAAAATATTTAGATATTCTATCAGCTAATTTTTGAATGGGTGCTTTTGATCGACTGGCATTGTTCACCATTTGAATAATCTGTGAGAGTAGCGTTTCTGATCCAACTTTTTCCGCAACCATGATAAAAGATTTTGTTCCATTTATTGTTCCAGCACTCACACTATCGTCAATATTTTTATCAACAGGAATTGGCTCTCCTGTTATCATAGATTCATCAATAGTACTGTGTCCTTGTGTTATTTTTCCATCTACAGGAATCTTGTCGCCAGGTTTTACTCGCAGTAAATCACCTTTTTTAATATCATGTATTGAAATAACCTTGTCACCCTCCGGTGTTACCAGCACAGCTTCTGTTGGTGCTAATTTTAACAATTCTTTTATTGCTCCACTTGTTTGACTGTGAGCTCGTGCTTCTAATAATTGACCTAACAATACCAAAGTCAAAATCACGGTGGTTGCTTCAAAATAGACAAATACCGTTCCTGATTCGGTCACAAATTGTGGTGGAAATATATCAGGGAAAAACATTGCCACGAGACTAAATAACCATGCGACCCCTGTACCAATTCCAATCAAGGTAAACATATTTAAATTCATGGTTTTTATTGATACCCACGCACGCTTATAAAACATCCAGCATGCATAAAACACTACAGGTAGTGATAATAGTAGTTGTATCCAATTCCAATTATATTGCGAAGTGATATCCAATAAAAAATTATTTGGTAGTAAGTCAGCCATTGCGATAAGAAAAATTGGTAATGAAAAAAGCGTTGCTATTTTCATTTTCTTGAGCAGTGTTCTATATGTTTTATCTTCTTCGCTTTCACTTGGTTCCATGGGAACCAAGTCCATTCCACAAATTGGACAGGGTCCAGGTCCATTTCTTATTATTTCTGGATGCATTGGGCAGGTGTATTGAACAATTTCTATAGATTTTGCTTGTTCTACAAGATTCATTCCACATACTGGACAATTTCCACTTTGATTATAAGTTTTATCTCCTTCACAATGCATCGGACAATAAAAAACACCACTTGTTTCAAGTTTAGAAGTAACATCTTTTATAGAAGAGTTGGATGATGATGCTGAATTATTTTCATCTATATCTTCAATAGTATAGTGAAGTCCTGAATGTAATAATGTTTCTTGTAATTTTTCTAAAGAAACATGATGTTTCATTTCTATAATTACTTTTTGTTTTTTTAGATCTACCGAAACAGTTTCTATTTCTTTTATATTCCTAAGAGATGTTTCTATACTCGTCTTACATCCATTGCAACTCATACCTGAAATTTTATAGGTGTGTTTCATCATATTATCGTTTTAATTTATATACTTTAATAATTTCATCGACCGCTTTCTTTTCCTTTCCATCTTTTATCTGAGACACTACGCAGGTAGAGAGATGTTGTTCAAGTAATGAATCTTCTAGTCCTTTTAAAGCCGAACGGACTGATGATGTTTGGCTGATAATATCAATACAGTATTTGTCTTCTTCAATCATTTTTTTAAGACCACGAATTTGTCCTTCAATACGATTAAGCCTATTTATAGATTTCTTTTGTTGTTCTTGTTTCATATCTATACTATATACCCCCTATACCTATATTGCAATTTAATTTGAAAGAGTTTTATTAATACTTACTTAAGAAAAACAAAATCACTCATATTGAGTGATTTTGTTTTGTACTTTATTATAACACGAATAACGTGCTAGCACAACCTGGCTGCCAGACTAGGATTCGAACCTAGATAGCCAGGACCAAAACCTGGAGTCCTACCATTAGACGATCTGGCAATAATTTATTGAAGTATTTTATATTTATACATAAATAACTTCACGTATGTAAGGAAACTCCAGGTTTTGAGCAAAACCTAGCCTATCCCCTGTTCACCAAGTTCACAACGGTGATTTCCTCGCATATGCTCGGAACTGGATGAAATACTACGCAGGTAGTATTTCATTCCATACCATTAGACGATCTGGCAATGATAAATCGCTACCGTGTAGCGATTCGTGTTACTCATTATTACCAATGATCTTTAAAATTGCAAGTTCAATCGGTGTGTATTTGAGGTAGGCATTATTCATCTGCGCATAGGCACCGAGAAGCCTGAGGAGAAGGTCAGCATTAATAGCATTCTTCTCTTTGGCAATTCCTTCGAGGAACGTGAACTCATCTTCGCCGAGTTCGTCTGTTAGTATTCCTGCCATTTTTGGTGAAAAGCGAATTTTCAAAATATTTCGAACACTGTGTACCAACATTTGCATAAAAATGTAGGCGTCAATACTTCCCCCTTCTGCCTGATGAAGAATTTCAAGCGCGGTGTCGGTATCGTTATTGTTGATGGCAGTGAGGAGTCCGTGAATCATCGCGGTGCTCGGTGCACCGGTTACCAGTTCGGCTTCGTCACGGGTGATTTTTTTATCCGCCGAGTACGACATTAATTTCTGGAGGACTCCCTGCGTATCGCGAAACGATCCATTCCCGAGCATCGCAATCAGATCGAGTGAACCTGCATCAATCGTGTAGCCCTCTTTCTTCACAATACCTTCGATCATCTCTTTCAACACGGTGTAGGTTGGTGAAGTAAAGGTAAAACTCTGACAACGAGACACCACTGTTGGAATCACCTTGTGAAGTTCAGTTGTAGCGAGTACGAACACCACATGTGATGGTGGCTCTTCGAGTGTCTTCAAGAGCGCGTTGAACGCTTCTTTGGTCAGCATGTGCACTTCATCAATAATGTACATCTTCTTGTCACTATCGAACGGGAGCGAATTCACCGATTCACGAAGTGCGCGAATATCATCAATACCACGATTCGATGCCGCGTCAATTTCGATGATGTCGTTATCGGAACAGCCAAGCGCACGAGCAAAAATACGCGCCATGGTCGTCTTCCCCGTTCCTCGCGGACCTGAAAAGAGATACGCATGACCAAGTTTTCCTGTTTTGAGAGATCCCTTCAAAACCTTGACCACCTGTTCCTGTCCGTAGACTTCGTCCCAATTTTGCGGTCGGTATTTTCGATAGAGTACGGTTTGAGTTTCTGGCATGAGGATAGTATACCATACTGGAAATAAGAGTTATGGGGATTTGTAACATGATTATTGACATAATATATATAAATTGGTAAAATTTTAAAAAATCATATTAACTTAATCCTTACGATTATGAAAAACAGAATATTATTTCGTTACACCAAAATACATAATTTTTGTGTAGGTGTAGAGTACTTCTTATTTTTTTTTGTGCTCACCAGTTCTGGACCAATTTTAACATTTCTGGTTTCACCACCTCTGAAAATGACTACTGATGGGAATTTGTTTTTATTGTTCACAGCACATCCTACAATATTAACGGTAGTACTACTAAGTAGCTTGGCTGGAGGGTTATTGTTCGGGTTTCATCCGGATTATCATTCTGTTTTGCTCTGGAGATTCTTCAAAATTGATATTTCTGACCCGGACAAAAAAGAATACTTAAAAACAAACGTGGAAAAAGAAATAAACAAAATACGAGTTTCAATTTCCGAACGAGCAAAGCGCATGCAAAATTATATCGACCAAAATTTGGCCAAAAATAAGGTGTACGAACAAAACAGAGATAATCCTACACTTCCCTATGAAAATAGAGAGATTCAAAGACTTAATGACTTATTGAAACTTCTAAGTTAAACTTAAAATAATAATCAAACAAAAGCTTCCTGGGTTCGGGAAGCTTTTTAACACGGAATCATCACATTCAATCGTTCTGGATATTGTGCTATCCACTCTTTCACATGCTGTTCAATTTCCTCGTACGAATTTGACTCCATTAACTTTACGCGAAGTTCCTTTGCTCCATCAAATCCCGATATGTACGCCTTGTAGTGTTTCTTCATCACAGCAAAATTTTTGTGGTCCGACAGTTCTCGGATAAATATCCTGGTGTGTTCGAGCATAACGTCAAGTTTCTCACGTACCGACACCTCGGTTTTTTCAGTATCGAACAACCACGGATTACCAAAAATAGCGCGGGCTATCATTACTCCGTCAGTGCCATATTTCCGGCAGTACTCTTTCGCCTGGGCTACCGACTGAATATCACCGTTACCAATGAATTTTGTCGGTTTACCGCTCGCCCGCACAATTTCACCTGCACGCTGTATCCAATCCCAATTTGCCGGAATACGACTCATCACCTGACGTGTCCGACCATGGAGAATAATCGCCGCGACATCACATTCAAGGATTGCCGGGATCCACGTTTCAATTTCGTTCTGTGACCAACCCGCGCGAGTTTTCACCGCAACGGGAATGTCACCTGCACCACGTTTTGCAGCAGCAATAATTTCAGGTAATAGTTCAGGTGTTTTAATCATCCCGCATCCTGCACCTTGTCTGCAAATGTTGCGTTCCGGGCATCCCATGTTGAGATCAATACCATCAAAACCAAGCTCGCGACACAGGCGTGCGGCATATTCGATGCTTGCCGGTTTATTCGAGAAAATTTGTGCAACGATAGGTCGCTCATTTTCTGTGTACTTGAAATTGTGCATCAATTTCGGTCGACCAATATCATTATTTAAACCGTCAGATGCAACAAATTCGGTGTAGAACACATCAGGCCCTCCACCAGGTTCACCATGGCGAGAGTATTTAGCGATAATTTCTCGGTACGCACAGTCGGTCACGTCTGCCATCGGCGCCATGATGACAAAATTTTTTGGGAGCGTATCCCAAAATCCCATGACA
>Ga0209607_1002730_pt1 | contig 13922 bp, 13 predicted proteins | sample AD_UKC117_MetaG_FD_184413 | JGI IMG/M metagenome (GOLD analysis project Ga0209607, IMG submission 184413) | Active sludge microbial communities of municipal wastewater-treating anaerobic digesters from Hong Kong - AD_UKC117_MetaG (SPAdes)... | ecosystem: Engineered > Bioreactor > Anaerobic >... | reverse complement strand
GGTTCCGATGTCACGCGGGACCGATTCGCTCAACGTCGCCACCGCCGCCGCCCTGGCCTTCTACGAGCGGGTCCGCTCCGCCGACCGATAACCTGACCCGGTGGCTGACGACTCGACGCCGTGGGGAACCGGTCTGACGGTCGCGGCCTTCGTCGCCGCCGTCATCGCGACCGCGATCGTCGTCCTCAGTCTGGGGATGAGCCGGGTGAATCCGGTGGTGTCCATCGGACTGAACCTGGTGGCAGTCGGCGGTCTGGCACCCACGTTGTGGGACTGGCGCAAGCGGCCGGTGCGGCGCTGGTTCGTCCTGGGCGCCGCGGCGGGTGTGGCCGTTGGCTGGACGGCGATGCTGGCGCTGATGCTGAGCTAGCGGTCGCCGCTGGTGCGCACGCCGAGCAGCACGTCTTCCCAGGCGGGCACCTCCGGCTTGCGCTTTCCGCGCTTGGGTGCGGCAGGCTGCTGGCGCGGTGTCTCGGACGCGGCCGGCGCCGGAGCGGGCGTGGGGGTGGGTTCTGGCTGCTCGAACTCCAGCTGGGCTACCGCGGCGACTGGGCGCAGTGGCCGCTCGAACTCGGGGTCGATCAGTTCGCTGGCAGCTTCGTCGATCGCCGTGACGGTCCCCCCGTGCGCACCCGGGGTGAACCGGAAATGCGCGAAATTTTCCGAGAGGCCCGCCGTCCATGACATCCGCACGGTCCAGCGGCCGTCGTCGGTGCGCCAAGCGTCCCAGCTGGTGGCCTCGGTGCTCAGGCCCCGCTCGGACAACGCCGAGGCGATGGTCTCCAGCAGCGTCTCGACGGCCGGGCCGTCGGCCAGCACGGGATGAGCTGCGGTGGCCAACTCGGCGGCGCGCTGCCGCTCCAACAGCACCGGATGCGCGAAGCGTTCGACCTTCGAGACTTCCATCCCGGAGGACTCGGCGACCTCCTCCACGGATGCGCCTGCCCGGATACGAGACTGAATGTCCTTGGGACGTAACACGCCTTTGACCTCGTTGTCTCTCTTCTGCTGGAGCAGACCGACGCGATCGCCGCGCACTGCCGCGCGCAACCGGTCATCGAGCCGGATGAGGAACTTGTCCGACGGTTGGCCGCCCTCGCAGATGATGTGCTTGCCGTCGACATCGAGACCGATCAAAGTGATTTCCCGCACGCCGACCTCCTTTAATCGGACTCTAACCCAGCCCGGGCGAAGATAACGAAGAGGACACGCCCAGTCGTCGGAGGCGATCAGAGACGTTCGACGACCCAGTCCACGCAGCGTGTCAGAGCGGTGACGTCCTCAGGCTCGATTGCCGGGAACATCGCTACCCGCAACTGGTTGCGGCCGAGTTTGCGATAGGGCTCGGTATCGACGATGCCGTTGGCCCGCAGTGTCGCGGCGACGGCGGCGGCGTCGACCCCGTCAGCGAAGTCGATGGTGCCCACTACCTGGGAGCGCAGGGCCGGATCGGTCACGAACGGAGTGGCGAATGAGGAGGCCTCGGCCCATGAGTACAGCCGTGCTGATGAGTCGACGGTGCGCTTGACCGCCCAGTCCAAACCGCCGTTGGCCAGCATCCAGTCGATCTGTTCGGCCATCAGCAGCAGGGTGGCGATCGCCGGGGTGTTATAGGTCTGGTTCTTGAGGCTGTTGTCCACGGCGATCGGCAGCGACAGGAAGTCGGGGACCCAGCGGCCCGACGCGGCGATCGCCTCGATGCGGGCCAACGCGGCCGGGGACAGGATCGCCAGCCACAGCCCGCCGTCTCCGGCGAAATTCTTCTGCGGTGCGAAGTAGTAGGCATCGCACTCAGTGATGTCGACAGGCAGGCCGCCCGCGCCGGAGGTGGCGTCGATGAGGATCAGCGCGTCGCCGGATCCTTCGGGCCGGCGCACACCGACGGCTACACCGGTCGAGGTCTCGTTGTGGGCCCAGGCGATCACATCAACCGACGGGTCGGACTGCGGGGCGGGCGCGCTGCCGGCGTCGGCCTTGATGACGATCGGCTCGCCGACGAACGGGTTCGCGGCCACTGCGGAGGCGAACTTCGAACTGAACTCGCCATAGGTCAGGTGTAGCGACTTGGTGTCGATGAGGCCGAACGCGGCGGCGTCCCAGAACGCGGTGGCGCCCCCGTTACCCAGGATGACTTGGTAGCCGTCGGGCAGCGAGAACAGCTCGCGCAACCCTTCGCGCACGCGGCCGACCAGGTTTTTCACCGGAGCCTGCCGGTGCGAGGTGCCGAACAGGGCGGCCCCGGCGGTGGACAGCGCAGCGAGTTGCTCGGGTCGCACCTTCGACGGGCCGCATCCGAAGCGGCCATCGGCCGGTTTTAGGTCGGTGGGAATCGTGAGCCGGGCGGGATCAGCCATGCCCCAAGCCTAGGATCCGAGGCCCCGGGAGCAGAAATCGGCCGCCCCGGCAAACCCGCTCAAGGGTATGGACAGTACCCGGTACCTGCGGTACCGTTTGGACATCGAGCACCCCAATGTAAATCCCGCGGGAGGCTGTTCATGGCGAGAACCCGAATGGTCCGGCGCTGGCGGCGCAACATGGAGGTCCGCGACGACGCCGCGTACGTGGAAACGCTCGCGGCCCTGTCCGAGGGCTCCGTGCGGCGAAACTTCAACCCGTACACCGACATCGACTGGGACGACCCGGAGTTTGCCGTCACCCCCGGCGACGAGCGCTGGATCCTGCCGGAGTCCGATCCGCTCGGCCGGCATCCCTGGTACCGGGCGCAGCCGGTGGACAAGCAGATCGCGATCGGTCAGTGGCGGCAGGCCAACGTCACCAAGGTGGGCCTGCAGTTCGAGTCGATCCTCGTCCGCGGCCTGATGAACTACTCGTTCTGGGTGCCCAACGGCTCCCCGGAGTACCGGTATTGCATGCATGAAGCGGTCGAAGAGTGCAACCACACCATGATGTTCCAGGAGATGGTCAACCGCGTCGGTGCCGACGTGCCGGGAATGCCGCGGCTGTTGCGCTGGCTGTCCCCGCTGATCCCGCTGGTGCCCGGCCCTCTGCCGATCCCGTTCTTCTTCGGGGTCATCGCCGGCGAGGAGCCCATCGACCACACTCAGAAGGCGGTGTTGCGCGAGGGCGGCGAGGGGCGGCGGCTGCACCCCATCATGGAGAAGGTGATGGCCATCCACGTCGCCGAGGAGGCCCGCCACATCTCGTTTGCCCATGAGTATCTGCGGAAGCGGCTTCCGCGGCTCAACCGTCGCCAACGGCTCCTGCTGTCGGTGAACGTGCCGATCATCATGCGGGTGCTGTGCCAGGCGATCCTGGTCCCGCCGCGCAGCTTCTTCTCCGAGTTCGGCATCCCCCGGGAGATTCGCAGAGAACTGTTCTTCCGGGCGCCGGATTCCCGGCAGATGCTGCGCGACATGTTCGGTGACGTGCGAACGCTGTGTTACGACACCGGCCTGATGAATCCGCTGGCGAAGGTGGTCTGGCGGATCTGCCAGATCGAGGGGCCGCCCAATCGCTACCGCAGCGAACCGCAGCGCCGCTACGTCCTTCCGGCAGCCTGAGCGACATCCCCCGACTCGATGCCCCACGTCATCACGCAGTCGTGCTGCAGCGACGGTTCTTGCGTCTACTCCTGCCCGGTGAACTGCATCCACCCCAGTCCCGACGAGCCGGGATTCGGCGACGCCGAAATGCTCCACATCGACCCTGGTGCTTGTGTGGATTGCGGAGCCTGTGTGACCGCCTGCCCGGTGGGGGCGATTCGGCACGACAGTCGTCTGACACCCGAACAACTGCCGTTCGTCGAAGTCAACGCCGGCTACTACCCGCCCCGCCCGGCCGGGGTGAAACCGCCGCTGACGACCCGGTTGGCCCCGGTGGCCCCGGCACCACGAATTCACCGGCCCGGTCTGAGGGTGGCGGTGGTCGGCTCGGGCCCGGCCGGCATGTACGCCGCCGACGAGTTGCTGACCCAGACCGGGGTCACGGTCAACGTCTTCGACAAGCTGCCCACCCCGTACGGCCTGGCACGGGCCGGGGTGGCGCCGGATCACCCGAACACCCGGGCCATCACCGCGTTGTTCGACCGGATCGGCGCTACACCCGGTTTTTCCTATTTCCTCAATGTCGAAGTGGGAAAGCACCTTTCGCATACCGAACTGCTAGCCCACCACCACGCGGTGCTCTACGCGGTCGGCGCATCCGGTGACCGCAGACTCCAGGTGCAGGGAGCCGGTTGGCCCGGGCTCGCCAGTGCCACCGAGACCGTCGCCTGGATCAACGGCCATCCCCGCTTCGCCGACCAGAAGGTCGATCTCGGGCACGAGCGGGTGGTGGTCATCGGCAACGGTAATGTCGCGCTCGACCTCGCCAGGATCCTGACCGCCGACCCGGACTGCCTCGCCGGAACCGATATCTCCGATGCCGCGCTGCGGACCCTGCGTGCCTCATCGGTGCGGGAAGTCGTAGTGGTGGCCCGCCGCGGCCCGGCCGACTCCGCCTTCACCCTGCCGGAGTTGATCGGGCTTGCCGCGAACTGCGATGTCGTCCTCGATGCCGGGGATCGGGATCGGGTCCTGGATGACCTCGCCGTCGTGCGTGATCCCGTCACCCGCGCCAAGCTGGAGGTTCTCGCCGGGCTGTCCGAGGCGGCCGGTGAAACACGGCGTCCGCGCATCAGGCTGGCCTATCGGCTGAACCCACGCCGCGTCCTCGGTCCGGACCGGGTGCGCGCGGTCGAGTTCACCCGCACCGACGGCACCGGGACGGTGACGCTGGAGTCCGGTCTGGTGCTCAGCTCCATCGGGTACCGCGGGGAGCCGATCGCCGGACTGCCCTTCGACCACGCCGCATCGGTGGTCCCCAACCAGGCGGGCCGGGTCCTCGACCTGGTCACCGGCCGCCCGGTGGCCGGCGCCTACGTCGCGGGATGGATTAAGCGGGGACCTACCGGATTCATCGGCACCAACAAGTCCTGTGCCATGCAGACCGTTGCCGCGCTGGCCGAGGACTTCAACGCCGGACTGCTCGATGACCCGGTGCACCGACCCGCGGCGCTGGGACGGCTGGTGCGAGCGCGCCAGCCCGACGTCGTCGACCGGGAGGGATGGCGGGCGATCGACGCCGCGGAGATCGCGCGAGGGGCGGCCTCCGGCCGGCCCAGGGTGAAGTTCACCTCGGTGCAGGACATGCTCGCCGTGGCGCGACAGCGGACGCCCGGGCCGCGGGCGCGGCTACGGCGTGTGGGAGATCTCGTCCCAGCCCGGCACCGACTCCGGTGAACGGGGAGCCGGGCCCACGTAGGGAGCCGACGGTCGAACCAGCTTGCCGAGCCGTTTTTGCTCGAGGATGTGGGCACACCAGCCTGCGGTCCGCGCACAGGTGAACATCGCCGGCATCATCGCGGGTGGCACCTCGGCGAAGTCGAGGATGACCGCGGCCCAGAACTCGACATTGGTCTCGATGGCCCGGTCGGGCCGGCGCTCCCGGAGTTCGGTCAGTGCCGCCTTCTCCACCGCCGCAGCGACCTCGTAGCGTGGGGCGTCCAGGCGCTTGGCGGTGGCGCGAAGCACCCGGGCGCGTGGGTCCTCGGCCCGGTAGACCCGGTGGCCGAACCCCATCAGTCTTTCTTTGCGGTCAAGGATCCCGCGGATCACGGCACCGGCGTCGCCGGTGCGCTCGGCCTCATGGATCATCGGTATCACCCGCGCCGGCGCGCCGCCGTGCAGCGGCCCGCTCATCGCGCCGACCGCCCCGGACAGCGCGGCGGCGACATCGGCTCCGGTGGAGGCGATTACTCGAGCGGTGAACGTCGAGGCGTTCATGCCGTGTTCTGCTGCCGAGACCCAGTAGGCGTCGATCGCCGCCACGTGGCGCGGGTCCGGCTCGCCCTGCCATCGGGTCATGAAACGTTGGGTGATGGTGGTGCACTCGTCGATGACACGTTGCGGCACGGCCGGCTGGTAGATGCCGCGCGCTGACTGCGCGACGTAGGACAGCGCCATCACCGAGGCGCGCGCGAGCTGGTCGCGGGCTGTTGCGTCGTCGATGTCCAGCAGAGGCCGGTAACCCCAGATGGGCGCCAGCATCGCCAGGCCGGCCTGGACGTCGACCCGCACGTCGCCGGTGTGAATCGGTAGCGGAAAGGGTTCAGCCGGCCTGAGGCCGTCCCCGAAGCGCCCGTCCACGAGCAGCGCCCACACGTCACCGAACGTGACCCCGCGTGCGACCAGGTCCTCGACGTCGACTCCGCGGTATCGAAGTGCCCCGCCGTCACGGTCCGGTTCGGCGATCTCGGTGGCGAAGGCCACCACGCCCTCGAGGCCTGGCACGAAGTCATCCGGTAGCGCGGTCATGGGGCGGATTCTGCCAGGTACGGTAGTGCCGTGGCTGACCGAGATGCCCTCCCGGGCGCGCACCGACTGGCGGCGATGCGGGTGGAGTACGGATCTCCGGAGAAAGACGGCAGCGCCGACCTGGACGCCGATTGGTTGGCCGACGGCTGGCTGGCGTTGCTGCACCGTTGGATCGAGGAGGCGGAGGCGGCAGGGATAGCGGAGCCCAACGCGATGGTGCTCGCCACCGTCGAGGACGGCCGGCCGGCGAGCCGAACGGTGTTGTGCAAGAGCGTGGACGCCGACGGGGTGACGTTCTACACCAACTACGAGTCGGCCAAGGGCGCGGATCTGGCCCGGGTTCCCTACGCATCGGTGACCTTTCCCTGGTACGGCCTGGGCCGTCAGGTACACGTCCGTGGCGCGGTCACCAAGGTCAGTGCGGAGGAGACCGCCGAGTACTGGGCCCGCCGGCCCCGCGGCTCCCAGCTCGGGGCGTGGGCATCCGAGCAGTCCCGAACGATAGGTTCACGCGAGGACCTGATGTCCAACCTCGCCGCGGTGACCGAGCGATTTTCCGGTCACGCACAGGTTCCGGTGCCCCCGCACTGGGGCGGCTACCGCATCGCGCCCGAGGTGATCGAGTTCTGGCAGGGCCGAGAGAACCGGATTCACAACAGAATTCGTGTGACAGGCGACCGGGTGGAGCGTCTGCAACCCTGAGCCCCAGCCGGGCGCGCGAACAGGATGCAGCCTAAAAACCGTTGCAGTACAACATGTTCAGCCTCTATCTGAGGATAGTTGCTGCGAACGGCTTAGTCTCCGTTGGGCTTACGCGAGCGTCAATATGCGGCTGCGCCGGGTAACACCTCGGTGACGGAACTGGCAGTCGACGGTCTCCCGCACCTACGATCGGAAGGTGCCTCAACGCACCGGTAAGGCGGCCCCCGGGCTTCGGGAACATAAAAAACAACGAACCCGCGCAACGCTGGTCGACGTGGCTGCTCGGCTGTGCGCCCAACAGGGCTACGAGCGAACGACCGTCGACCAGATCGCGGCAGCGGCAGAGGTGTCCCCGCGTACCTTCAGCCGCTACTTTCCCAACAAGGAAGCCGTCATCGGCGCGCTGATCGAGGAAATCTCCGACCACGTCGCCGCGGCGCTGGACCGCCAGCCCTACGACATCACCGAGCACGAGGCGCTGGTCCGGGCCCATATCGAGGTTCTCCGGGGCGCCCGCAGCGGTGCCCCCGATGCGATGCCGTTCGACAGGGTCAGCGGTTTCATCAGCATTGTCAACAGCACCCCGATGCTCGGCCTTGCGTCATTCACCTTCCGGCCGGAGGGCCCGACCCAGACGACCGTCGAAGCGATCGCCCGACGGATGGGGCTGCCGGTGGCCCACCCGGCCGTCCGGATCGTGTTCGACACCTGGGCGGTGCTGATGGCGACCGCTCTGGGAGTCCCGGGTAGTGGTGCGAGTGACCCCGTTTCGGTCAGTGAACGCATCGAGGCCAGTTACGCCATTTTCACCCGGCTCTGGCAGCCCTGGCTGCCCCAGGGGCAACCCCCGTCGGGCGCGCCGCGGCCTTAGCGACTACGTTCACCTGAGAAAGCACAGTGTTGGTACGAAGCACAGTGTTGGTATGAAGCACAGTGTTGGGTTGATACGAAGCACAGTGTTGGGTGAAACGCGCAGGGTCGATCCGCAACGCACAGTAGCGTGACCCGAGGACGGAGCGCCCAGCGCCGTCGAACGCGCATGAAGGGACTGATGTGGCCGCAACCGACGACACCGCCACCCTGCGGTATCCCGGCGGAGAGCTGGACCTGGAGATCGTCCACGCGACTGAGGGTTCTGACGGCATAGCCCTGGGGCCGCTGTTGGCAAAGACCGGTTACACCACGTTCGACCAGGGTTTTGTCAATACCGCGGCGACAAAGAGCGCCATTACCTACATCGACGGCGACGCCGGGATTCTGCGCTACCGGGGCTACCCGATCGAGCAGCTCGCCAACAAGTCGACCTTCATCGAGGTCAGTTACCTGCTGATCTATGGCGAGCTGCCGACCGCGGCGCAGCTCGAGGAGTTCACCACCAGGATCCAGCGGCACACCCTGCTCCACGAGGATCTCAAGCGTTTCTTCGACGGCTTCCCGCGCGACGCGCACCCGATGCCCGTGCTGTCCAGCGCCGTCAACGCGCTGAGCGCCTACTACCAGGACTCGCTGGATCCGCTGGACCACTACCAGGTCGAGTTGTCGACCATTCGGCTGCTGGCCAAGCTGCCGACCATCGCGGCCTACTCCTACAAGAAGTCCGTCGGGCAGCCGTTCCTGTACCCCGAGAACTCGCTGACGCTGGTCGAGAACTTCCTGCGGATGACCTTCGGCCTGCCGGCCGAGCCCTACGACCCGGACCCGGAAATCGTCCGAGCCCTCGACATGCTGCTGATTCTGCACGCCGACCACGAGCAGAACTGCTCGACATCGACGGTGCGGTTGGTGGGATCCTCGCAGGCGAACCTCTTCACCTCCATCTCCGGCGGGATCAACGCGTTGTGGGGTCCGCTGCACGGTGGGGCCAACCAGTCGGTGCTGGAGATGCTGGAGAAGATTCGCCTCGCCGGCGGCGACGTGCACGATTTCGTTCGCAAGGTCAAGAACCGCGAGGACGGCGTGAAGCTGATGGGCTTCGGGCACCGGGTGTACAAGAACTACGACCCGCGGGCGCGCATCGTCAAGGAGCAGGCCGACAAGATTCTGGGCAAGCTGGGCGGCGACGACGCGCTACTCGACATTGCCAAGTCCCTCGAAGAAGTCGCGCTGACCGACGACTACTTCATCGAGCGCAAGCTGTACCCCAACGTCGACTTCTACACCGGCGTGATCTACCGGGCGATGGGCTTCCCCACGAGGATGTTCACCGTGCTGTTCGCGCTCGGCCGGCTCCCGGGTTGGATCGCGCACTGGCGCGAGATGCACGAGGAGCCGAACAAGATCGGTCGGCCGCGCCAGATCTACACCGGCTACCGCGAACGCGACTACACCGATCTCAGCGGCCGCTGAGGCGGGGGCGGCCAGCGGCCGGCCGACTACCCGGCGCAAGAACGTCATCCTGTTCTCGTGCTGTCTGAGCTTGCTGATCGTGTCGATGGACGCGACCATCGTCAACGTCGCGATCCCGTCGATCCGGGCTGATCTTGGTGCGTCGGGAACTCAGATCCAGTGGGTCGTCGACGTTTACACGCTGGTGCTGGCCTCGCTGTTGTTGTTGGGCGGTGCGGCCGGGGACAGGTTCGGCCGTCGGCGGGTTTTCCAGTTGGGTCTGACGATCTTCGGGGTCGGGTCGCTGCTGTGTAGCCTCGCCCCCGGCATCGGAACGCTCGTCGCGGCCCGGCTGGTCCAGGGTATCGGCGGTTCGATGATGAACCCGGTTGCGCTGTCGATCGTTTCGCAGGTGTTCTCCGGCCGGGTGGAACGGGCGCGGGCGCTGGGCATCTGGGGCGGGGTGGTGGGTATCTCGATGGCCCTTGGCCCGATCGTCGGGGGCCTGCTGATCGACTTCATCGGCTGGCGCTCGGTGTTCTGGATCAATATTCCGATCTGTGCCGCCGCGATCCTGCTCACGGCGATGTTCGTTCCGGAGAGCAGGTCGGTGACCATGCGGGACATGGACCCGGTCGGGCAGGTGCTGGCGGTCTGCGCCCTGTGCGGACTGGTGTTCGTCCTGATCGAGGCTCCGGCGCTGGGTTGGCGCAGCCCGGTGGTCCTTACGGTCGCAACCGCATCGGCGGTCGCGCTGGCAGCCTTCCTGCGTTTCGAGTCCCGCCGCCGGGATCCCTTCATCGACCTGAGATTCTTCGCCAGTGTGCCGTTCGCCTCCGCCACCGTCACCGCGGTGTGCGCGTTCGCGGCGTGGGGCGCATTCCTGTTCATGATGTCGCTCTACCTGCAGGGCGAGCGCGGTTACTCGGCCGCCTACACCGGCCTGCTGTACCTTCCGATCGCCATCGGCGCCCTGGTGTTCTCGCCACTGTCGGGTCGGATGGTGGGACGGTTCGGCCCCCGCCCGTCGCTGCTGGCTGCCGGATTGCTGATCACCGCGGCGTCGGTGCTGCTGACCTTCCTCACGGCCGGCACGCCGGTCTGGGCGATCCTGGGCATCTTCGCGGTGTTCGGCATTGGGTTCGCATTGGTCAACGCCCCGGTCACCAACGCCGCGGTCAGCGGGATGCCGCGGGACCGCGCCGGGGCGGCCTCGGCGGTGACCTCGACCAGCCGCCAGGTGGGCGTGAGCATCGGTATCGCCCTGTGCGGCTCGGTCGCCGCGGCCGCCCTGCACCCGGCCGGCGCCGGGTTCGCGGCGGCGGCACGGCCGATGTGGTGGGTCAGCGCCGCACTCGGCGCGGTGATCACCGTGCTGGCCATCACCTCCACATCGCCGCGCGCGCTGCGGTCCGCGCAGCGACTGGCACCGTTGATCGCCGACTAGCCACCGTCAGGCACCCTCCAGGACCGCCATTGCCGCGTTGTGCCCGCCGATTCCCGACACCGCGCCGCCGCGTCGGGATCCGGAGCCGCACAACAGCACCCGTTCGTGCGCGGTGGCAACACCCCAGCGCCGAGCAGGAGTGTCCAAGGCTTCGTCGTCGTCGGCGAACGGCCACCTCAGCGCACCATGGAAGATGTTCCCTCCCGTCATCGCCAGAGCGTCCTGCAGGTCGAGGGTCGTCTTGGTCTCGACACACGGCCGCCCCTGGGCATCGTTCATCAGTACCTCCTGAACAGGTTCGTTCAGAACGGAATTGAGCGACTCCAGTACCGCGTCGGTGAGGCGTTGCCGGATGGTTTCCGGCGAGCCCCGCTGCAACTCGTGCGGAACGTGCAGGCCGAAGACGGTCAGACTCGCCGCCCCGGAACCGCGCAGGTCGGCCGACAGGATGCTGGGGTCTGCCAGCGAGTGGCAGTAGATCTCGCACGGCAGCGGGTCTGGGACCCGGCCGCCGACGGCGGTGCCGTAGGCCGCGTCGAGTTGGGACCAGGTCTCGTTGACGTGGAAGGTGCCCCCGAAAGCCTGCTGCGGGGTGACGGCCCGGTCGCGAAGCCGGGGCAGCCGACGCAGCATGAGGTTGACCTTCACCTGGGAGCCGCCGGCCAGTTCGGGCTCGGGCTCCCCGAGCAGACCGGCCAGGACGGCCGGGCCGACCCCCGCCAGCACGACCCCCGCCCGAACCCGGTGTTCGTCCTGGCCGCACCGATAGCACACCTCGCCGTCCGGGCTGACCGCCGAGACCTCTGCGCCGGTCAGGATCTCGGCCCCGTGTGCGCGCGCCGCATCGGCCAGTGCGGCGGTGACCGCGCCCATGCCGCCCACCGGCACGTCCCACCTACCGGTGCCGCCGCCGAGCAGGTGGTAGAGGAAGCAGACGTTCTGGTCCAGCGAGTCCTCGCCGAGGCGGGCGAAGGTCCCGATCACCGCATCGGTGCCCATCACACCTCGAACCAGGTCGGAGGACACCGCCGCGGTGATCGCCCGACCCAGGGGTTGCTCGATGAGCTCGCTCCAAGCCGTGGCGGCCCCCGGGTGTCCAGCGGCGAGCACGTGGTCGCGGGCCACGGAGCGGGTGCGCAGCGGCTCGAGCAACGTCGGCCACAGCGGTTTGGTCAGCGCCCGGCAGCGCCGGTAGAACTCCTCGAAGCCCCGCTCGTCCCCGCCGGCCCCGACAGCGGCGAACGTGGACTGCGCCCCGACCAGCAGTCCGGTGCGCGCGTGGTCGGCCGGATCCGGGGTGTAGGAGGCATATTGGCGCGGGGCCAACCGAACCGTAGCGCCGATGTCGCGCAGGATCCGGACGGGCAGCAGGCTCACCAGATAGGCGTAGCGCGACAGCCGGGCGTCGACCCCTTCGAATGGCCGCGCCGATACGGCCGCTCCTCCAACGGCACCGAGCCGCTCGAGTACCCGAACCCGCCGCCCGGCGCGGGCCAGGTAGGCCGCAGCGACCAAAGCGTTGTGTCCGCCGCCGACGACGACCGCGTCGAACGAGTCCCCGGTGCCCATGCCGATCAGTGTGCCCGACCGCGGCTGACCAACGGGGACGGTCCGAAGCGGGTCCCGGCCCGTTACGGTGGTCCTGTGACGAATAAACCCGATATCGAGTTCCCCGGCGGTCCACCGCCCGCCGAACTGGTCATCACCGACCTGGTGGTCGGAGAGGGCCGGGAGGCCAAACCCGGCGATCTCGTCGATGTGCACTACGTCGGTGTGGAATTCGACTCCGGTGAGGAGTTCGACAGCTCCTGGAACCGCGGGGAGTCCATCTCCTTCCCGCTGCGTGGGCTTATCCAGGGCTGGCAGGACGGGATTCCGGGGATGCGCGTGGGCGGCCGCCGGCAACTGGTCATCCCGCCCGCACTGGCCTACGGCCCGGCCGGCGCGGGGCATCGGCTTTCCGGAAAAACGCTGATCTTCGTCATTGACCTACTGGGCATCGGCTGAGAAACCCGCCAAAACGCTGGCACCGCACCCCGGCTGTCGTATGTTGCTCCGGTCGCGGAAAGTGATGGTCCAGCAACTGGCGGAGGAGGGAACCGATGGCGGGTTCCGGTGACGCGCGGGTCAGCGCGACGGCGACCGAGTGGCGAGCGGAATCGCGCTACTACCGGCGTTCGCCCGGGTGGGGGTGGCTGCTGGGACTGCTACTGATCCCATTGCTGTTCGGTTGGCTCGGCTGGGGAGCGCTCAAGCCGAAGGTGAGCGTCAGTGCCCCGAGTATCGGCGTGACCGCGCCCAGCCTGGCGGTGCCGTCGCTGAACTTCTCGCCGCTGTCGATCCTGCGCAACGGCAACGACTTCACGCTGGCCGGCATCCTGCCCGACCTGTCGGTGAAGAACAGCCTGCTCGCCACGCTCAAGTCGGCTCTCGGCCCGTCGGTCAACCTGATCGACAAGATCGATGTCGAGGCCGGTGCAACCGCGCCCGACTTCGCCGGCCTGAGCGGCCTTCTCGAGGCTGCCGTCGACGTACCGGACTTCCACTTCACCGTCGAGGGCGGCACGCTGACTCTCACCGGCACTGCGCCCTCGGACGAGGTCAAAGCCGCCGTGGAGGCCGCTGCGAAGGCCGGCTGGCCGAACCTTCAGATCATCAACAACATCGCACTGAAGGGCGCCGCACCTTCGTGTGACAACCTGCAGGCGACCGTGGATGCCAATCTCGCCGCGCCGATCAAGTTCGAAACCGGCAGCGACAAGCTCACGGTCGACGGCGAGCAGCAGTTGAGTGCGGTCGTCTCCGCGGTCGAGGGCTGCCCAGAGGTGAAGCTGACGGTGATCGGGCACACGGACAACACCGGTACCGACGCGATCAACAATCCGCTGAGCGAGAACCGGGCGAAGTCGGTCGCCGCCTACCTGGTCTCTCAGGGCATTCCGGCCGATGCGGTGACCAGCAAGGGCGCCGGATCCACAGAGCCCGTCGCCAGCAACGACACCGCTGCCGGGCGCGCCCAGAACCGCCGCACCGAGATCACAGTGAACTAGGGAGAAACGAGATGAGTTTCGTCGCGCAGTGGTTGTGGTACCTGCTCGCCTTTCTGGTCGGTTCGGCGGTGGCCTGGGTGATCA
>Ga0209607_1002728_pt1 | contig 13927 bp, 11 predicted proteins | sample AD_UKC117_MetaG_FD_184413 | JGI IMG/M metagenome (GOLD analysis project Ga0209607, IMG submission 184413) | Active sludge microbial communities of municipal wastewater-treating anaerobic digesters from Hong Kong - AD_UKC117_MetaG (SPAdes)... | ecosystem: Engineered > Bioreactor > Anaerobic >... | reverse complement strand
GCTCTGAAGGCGTAGCCCCGACAGTCACATAACTACCGTATGGATAAACTCCCTCGCCCCAGGTCTCACCACCATCAACCGGAGTCGCTTCAATAGTAATGTCCAGTTGCCATTTGGGGGCTGAAGGATCGAATCTCCCCTCGATGGTGTATTCCGTACAGGTAATGCATGCCGTATGACTGAGAATTTCCACTGTACTAGCCAGATCAGCGGCCTGATCACTGAACATATAGCCGTCCATCCACCATCCCGCAAAGCCATAGCCTTCATTAGACAGCGCGCTCAAACCTACAGAGTCACCATAATTCACAGCGCCTCCGCCGGCCACTTCACCACCTTCAGGAGGAACAGGCACAAGATTGAAGGTGTATTCCATTGGATTGAATCCCACCAAAAGACTTACATCCTTTAGAGCCGGGAAAGAGGCGACCGGATCGGTGTATATTGGGTCGTCACCGCTCTCCTCAAAACTCACTTCTTCAGGTTCGTCAAGAAACCATCCACTAAAAGTGTGATGAATGGATGGTGTGGCCACTATAGTTACGAGATCCCCGTAGACGTATTCTCCGTCTCCGCTGAATTCTCCTCCATCAGCGGGATCAGCCACAATCGAGATCACTACCTTCACTGTAAAGAAGATACTGTAAGTTAGACTTGCCTTTCCATTAAGGGAAGTGACGATTACCGTTGCAGTCCCGGGAAGCGTCTCTGCATCAGTAACAACTATATTTACCCCTTCAACTGCTGGAACGGCCGTGACAGTGGGCGGTTCCGTAGTGCCCGCCGGGAGTACAATCGAATACGAGGTCTTCTTCGCACTGAATTCGGGAACTTCAACTCCGTTGTACATAAGCTTCTTTAAAGTGGCATCGGCCGATTTCCAGAATGAAGGACAACCGGTAATCATTACGAGAAGCAGCAATACCACAGCATACACATAAGCTCTTTTCATCCTCATCCCTCCTCCATTAACAACAATTGGTAATCTTACACAGAATCATTATGTGATTTCCAAAAAGCTTTTATAATAATCGCAAGGAGCCATAACTCGATATGAAGCGCTGAGTGAGTGAAGGAGAGGGGCGTATTTCATTCCTAGACTTCAGTGTAGCATTAGAGAGAGAAAATACATTCAACTTTTGTCTCTTTGAACAACCACATTTTATCGTCATTTTAAATCATTGCGTTTCGATGAATTGTGCTTCTTGTAATACTTATCCTTTGATTAGCATCTGAAAACACCCCAAGCTAAATCACTTGAAAAATAAATTTGTCGACCACTATTTTGAGAAGGCTTCTGATTGGAGAGATAACCTGAAAAGTTACCAGGTAAAACTTGAATTAAGCCAGTTAGGGAATTTATACATATATTTTCAATTAATACTGCTTAAATATTCTTAATGTAATTAAAATGACGTGCCTTGTTAATTCAATAAGGACAACGGATTTTCCTTCAAGGAGCTTGTAATCTTGGTATGAATAGTCTCTTTAATTATCAATCAAAAGTTTGACTTCATTTGTGAATCTGTATCTAGGGTGGGGCCAGCAAAATATGATCTATTTCGACGATCAACTGTTCTTACTATAAGCCAAGAGCACCTGTCCAGACTTGCCAGCGGATCGAAGCAGCGGCTCTCAGGAAGCTTCAAAAAAGAATGATGTCTTAAAGCGCTACTGCGCAAGGTTCAAGCTCCGCTCTTATTCTGAGGCGCATCCTTTTCCTTCGTTTTACTACAACTGAAGACCTGTCTTTTCGCCAGACACTGCTGTTTCCAGACCAAACAGTATTTTCATCAGGGTAGTCTTAACTGCGCCATTTTCCTTAACAATAGAGTCTATTTCGCCCCTATTAACGCAGAGGTTAGCTTTATTATTAGAGATAACACCGTTCGGATAGGTTATAATAATTTTCATCATTTCTAGAATCGGCTGACTCACGTTAGCCTCCAAAGAAGTCAGCGCGACCTTTCGCGTTATTACGCTCCTAAAAGACATTTGTGCTTGTAGCACAAATTTGTTAAGGTCTCACACAGAATCTCTTAGCTCCTGGAATTCATTGCTTTCCACCATTAGACCACTTTTCACAACAATCTCTCCATTAATTGTCTTGTCTTTGATAACCTTAAATTTCTCGATGAATTCCTCTGGAACATTCTCAAGGAAGAATTCGTTTTCTGCAAGTCCCACTGCGCCTTTTTTAAGACCCAGATGTTCGGTTTCGCCATATTCATGTTTGCCTTCAAGATAAAGAGACAAGTCTCTAAAAAGTGAGTTATCAACCCTCTTCATCATGAACGTCAAGGTTTATTCGGATTTTGCAGGATCAGTTTCTGCGAAAAGCGTAGCTTGGTCAAAACCAAATGTGTATTTTTCTGCTTGTTTAGCTGTATTAAGTTGTCCAAGACCTCTTGATTAGCAACATTAAATGCGATATCAACTCCCCTATTGTATGTTGTATTGTGCAAGCGTGCTTTATTCTGCAGCAAACAGTGCAAGCGCCATTTCTTAGCCTTTTGCAGCATCGAATAGATCCCCTATGTAGGAAATTGCGACTTTTATTTCCGGATCTTCATACAGTGTTCTTTCTATAAAACCTACCAAGAAGTCGTTTATTACTGAACTGCCTATTCCATCTAAGAATCCAATCATCTTTTCTTCGTTCGCATTTAGCATGTCCAAATTTCCGTTAACACAGCAGCAAGAGCCCTGCAAGGAATGACCCTTCATTGTTTTTGTTCGTAAGTAACTGCATATACTTTATCTAGATTTCCAAGAGACTACTTCACCGAACTATCGAGGATGAAAAATCGCTTTAAGGACATTGAGGCGCAATTTCTTCAATATGGGGAGCCATTTGCCAGGCATCAACAATTATTACGCCGTAATCCAGATCAGCAAAATCTTCAAGAACGGGTTTATGAGCACTAACGTCATTACCCATTTTCACTATCCGGGCCGTAATTCCAAGCTCTTCTTGTGCCATTTTTTATACCTGACGCTGCATATCAAAGAATGAGATGTCGCCCAAATTTCCATGCAGCAATAAGGCAATCTTTAGAGGTTCTGTTCCGATCAATAATCCCGAAAAACCTAGCATGACTGTTAGAAACAATACGACATCAAGCTTAATTCTCATAAGATTGATCTTCTTAAAACGATTTTTGGCGCAACATCAGTTCTGATACTCTTACAAGAAAATTAATCAGAGATTCCTACTAATTCTTTCTCACAAAGAATCTCTGTCAATGCTAACCCATCTGCAGTTGCCGGTTCTCTTATTCCAAGAATAGCAGCCATAGTTGGAGCAATATCTACCAAAGATACAGTATCGGGTAGTCCAACCTGTGGTTTTATTAAGGCTCCACCAACAGCAAACAAAGTCCTAATATTTCCTCTCATTTCAGGAACAGTTCCGAGCAAATAGCCGTGCTGGCCAGTGAAGTAAGGTACAGCATCTGTAACTATCTGCCCTGGAGTTGCAGCATCGAACTGATAGGGCGAAGCAGCAAAGGCTAACACATCCCCTGTGCTTTTCTCATTGAATAAGCTGAATGATCTGCCTGCAAGATCAATATCTTTGGTTTCCTCTTTAGTGAAAGTTTTCGCAATTACTTTTGCACCATTCTCATCAATCCACGAATTAAGCGCATCAATGATCTCTTTTTGAACCGCTTCGTAATCATCCGGGCTTACCACTCCTGTAGGTTCTCTACCGATAAGGTTAATATAAATCTGTGTAGCAGCTCCAGCAGAATAGGCTATAGCTTTACTAGAAGATGGGTCTGAAGAGTTGTATAACCCTACTCTGGCGAGTCTTTCGTTGATGTTGGCAATTTTCCAGTAAGAAACAAATCCATGATCACTAACAATGAAAAGATTTGACTCTTCTGGGCCGCCAAAACTGTTCCAAAGAGCTTCCGTAGATTTATCTAACTGTTGATAAACCTTTCTAAACATATTGTATCTACGTTGGTATTCTTCTGCGCTGTAGACTGGAGATTCCTTATCAAGGAATCCGAACATTCGATGAGCAAACTCATCAAATTCCCAGAACCAAGCGAATACAACATCGGGATTCGTTCTTTCAATTACATACTGATAAGCTTTCTCGTACCATTCTATTTCCATTAAGCAAGATTCAAAGAAAGTCTCTTCGTCAACAAAACCCCCAATTATTGCATTTCTATCAGCGTTGATTGGAATTGGTAAGACTTCTGCCATTTCCGAATCTAGCCACTCTGGGAAAATCTGAGTGCTTTGCATTGCAGACACAAACAACCTTAGTTGCTGCGCGTCATCGCTTAAATTTAGAAGTTTCACATATAAGCCTGCTCTCTTTCCTCCAGGAAGTCTTGTTTCTAAAGGCAACCACTCTCCAACACGAATACTTCCTGTTACTTTAGACCATTCAGAATCAACAGAAGCAAGTAAATCATAATTAACTATGGAATCGTCTGTCGTATCCACAATCAGTAAGTTGCTAACAAAATCCTCTCCGTGATAAGTAGGAATCTTCATCGCAAAAGTCAAAGGATGCGAATAGCTATTTAATCTGGTTTGGTGAATCTTCTGCATCTCAGCATCTACTAACTCCACCTTGTAATAGTCCATGAAAAGAAACGGAAAAAGAACAGCTCCTTCGATATCGTAGTTACTGATAACAGTGGTCTTACTATGCCAGTTTCCCCAACCCATATTTGGTCCGGTTAAGCCAGCGTCGTTTGCAGGCCAACTTGCCCAAGGACCTCCCAGAACTGCTGTTCTGTAGCCCTCTAATTCAGCAACAACGGCAAAGCTCTCGGCCTGCAAAGTATGGGGACCGCCATACTGACTAGCAGTAATCGGGGTTCCAGAATAGTGGAAACTATTGTTTGTAATTCCGTGTGTTCCCGGAAATGACCCCGTAATAACAGACGGCCAAGAAGCGTTTGTGTTTGCTACAACAACAGGAAGACCACCTTCATAAGCAAAGTTTCCGTTCTCCATCATCCAAGAAATAGTTGGCATTCTCCCTTCAGCAGCGAATTCTTTTACCATTTCAGGAACAGCCCCGTCCCAACCAACTACCATTACTTTGGAAGGAGCTGAGAACAGAACTGCTGCAAATAGAATAAGAAACCAAGTAGTTACAAATGTCCTCTTTAGATAAATAGCTTTCATATTTACCACCTCCGTAAGTTTTGATTTTTCCTATCTTCCTATTCCAAGGCGACATAACTGACAGGAAAACAGCGTGAAATCCTTTTCATGCTTAACGTTAAAGCACCTCCAACCTAATTCGAAATACAGCTAAAGGCCTCGACACACTCTCAATCTTCACAAACTCAATGACCGTTTCAGGGAAATGATCTCTTGCATTTTGCTTATCTATGTGATGTCGAACTCGGACAACTTCACGCCGTTTTCCCGATATTCATCTTCAGAAGCAATTCAGCTGGCTTGTTTCAAGAAAGAGACTTAGGCTACGGCATAATATATACCGAAGTGTCAAATATCCATGGTGAACAACCAAACACTTTGCCAAAAAGCTCTACCAGAGGGGCCATACCAGTCATTCCTCAATCGACGGAATCGTTAATGGCGGACCCAAGTTCTCGAGCCTTCTTGCCCACACTTTGTCCGGCTTCTTGGTTCGCTGTGATAAGAAGCTCGCTCCCTTTTCTGGTGAATACGAAGGCTCCGATTATGGCTGTGAGAGGCGCGGTAAGAACCAGTCCGAAACTCCCGACTACAGTTATGAGTACTTCTGACGAAAAATAGTTGAGGTTCAGCATCGCTGATGTATTCACGCCCTGAGCCATGAAGGCCATGAGAAGAGTCAGATAGCCACCTGAGTAAGCAAAAAGAAGAGTGGTCGTCATTGTGCCCACCACGGCCCTACCCACACGAAATCCGGAAAACATCAGTTCTCTTGTGGTAATGTCGGGGTTTTTGAATACCACTTCTTGCATAGATGCAGAAAGATCCATACCGATATCCATTACTGCCCCTGAACTCCCGATAAAAATGCTGGCTAGAAAGAGCTGGTTCAGATCAAGGTGTGCAAACCCTGAATAGAGAAGTGTTTCAGCAAACGGCATCACCGAACCGTTTATGTAAAATGGGTCTGAAAAGCTTAAAGAAAGAATCAGGGTTACCAAGACTCCCGATATCGATCCAAGGAAGGCAACAAATCCCTTACGGGTGAATCCTCCAACAAGAAAGATGATTGCCAAAGTGAGTGCTGAAACAATTGCGAAAGCTATCAGTACAGGATTGAAGCCTTGTAAATAGAGCGGAATCATCACTTTCCACAGAACCAGAAGCGTCGTGGTGAACGAGAGTAGTGTTTTGAGTCCGGTGAACCCCGCGAAGAGTATAAGCATTACTCCGAATACTGTGAAAAGAAGCATTTCAGTACCAAGACGGTAGAAATCAACGACCTTAACGTAGATTGATCCGTCACCGATGGTTGAGTATTCGACATAGACGGTATCGCCTTCACTGAGTACTTTATCAAGTTCCATTTTACCTATAAGGTTGTTGTCTGTTTCAAAAACCTGACCTTTCAGTTCGCCGCGTTTGATCTCAACGGTCAAATACTGACTCCCCTGTTTTATCAGTCCATACTGCTTGAGTTCGGTATTGTCTACTTCAACAATCTTTCCAACTGTGTAGCTGTAATTTGAACTCTTATCATACCTGTTTGGCATGATGATGAGCACAATGTTCACAGCCACCAAGATCAATACAAAGAGCAGCTCGTACCGTTTTTTGGATCCACTTATGCTCACTTTTCTCATCTCCAATCAGAACAAGAGACCAGTGCGTTTTTCTGCGCACTGGCCACTACATTTATCGATACTATTAGTCAAGGAGTTTGAAGAGATTCTTGCCGATATCGGTATTGTCGTAGAAACCTGCGAACATTTCTTGGCCAACACCCATGGCGAATGTTGCAACTGGAACACCGGTATGCGAGTAAGATGTCCAACCGAGTCCGGCTTTTTCATTCAGAATATGAGTGAGTGTTACGCTAACTGGATTGTAACCACCGTAGAGGATGTATGTTCTGCTATCCTTTGGTACGCTACCATTCACGTAGTAACCGAAGGCTTCCCGAAGTCTTTCAATCTCTGTATCGTTTAGAGGGATGCCCTGAGGTTTGCCAGTGGTCACAAGACCAAAGTTGTCCTCAACAAGAACGAGAAGATCTTCGAACGTGTTGAGTTTGCCCAGAGCCTTTTCAGAAGAGAGGAGAGCATCGAAGGCCTCGTAGGACATCTTCTGATTTCCGATTGTTGGAACGTTGGCAACGTACTTTGTTCCAGCAAAACCTAGTGTGAGTCCTCCCGTTTCGTGATCACCGGTAACAACAATAAGGGTATCTTCCGGATGTTCATTGTAGAACTTTATTGCTTCCGCTATTGCCTTATCGAAAGCTATCGTATCTCCAACTGATGCTGCTGCGTCGTTTGCGTGACACGCCCAGTCTATCTTGCCTGACTCGACCATTATGAAGAAGCCATTGTCATTTGAGAGAAGTTGTATTGCTTTTGCAGTAATATCTGCCAGAGAGAATTCGTTCTCTCTATCGATTTCGTAAGCCATCGCTCCGCTGCCAGGAATTACTTCGTTTGTGATAATGACCTTTCCTTCAACTGATTCAAGTGATTCGAACTCTTCCTGAGTTCTTACAACCGTGAATCCATTTTCTACAGCTATCTCAAAGAGATTTCTGTCTTTACCTTTGTTGTCAGGCCTGTTGAAAGTTCCGCCACCGAAGAGGTCGTAATTACTTGTTACTGCCTGAAGCCCAATTGAGTAGTAATTGTTTCTTGATTTCTCATGAGCGTAAAAAACTGCCGGCGTGGCATGGTCGATGGAGACGCTTGAAATGATCCCGACTTTCATGTCCCTGCTTTTGGCAAATTCTGCAACCGTTTGGTAGGATTCAGTAAGTGTTGGATCCATGCTAATAACGCCATCATTCGTCTTCCTTCCTGTTGCTATCGCAGTACCGGCCGAGGCTGAGTCGGTTATGAAGGAGTTTGAGGAGTAGGTTGTCGTCATACCCTGGACTGGAAACCTAAGCATGTTTAGCTTAGGAGTTACCGCATCCTCAAATGATGAACTTAGAAATAGTTGTGCTGCGTTGATCTGTGGAAGAGCCATGCCATCGCCAATAAACAGGAAAACATACTTTGGACCCGCAAGAGCCGTTAACGCAAATAGAACCACAAGCGAGAAAAGTAGCAGTGCTTTCTTCATAATACTTACCTCCTGAAAGAATTTGACCCGATTACTATCCATAGAGAATTCTAGAGTGCAGTTTTTTCCACAGTAGATTCTGAATATTCGAGATGCCTAATCACTTAATGGAAAGCAAAAGTAAGTCATGTATGCGAAACAAGTGGCTTCTAGAACTACTGCGAGACATTTGAAAAGAGCGTCTTGACAAGGCACCGAAGAAAGGCTTTCAGGTAATCTCCGCTTGATAGTCTTCTCGACAAATCACTGGGTAAATCAATAACTGATGTTCAAGATGTCACCTGGAGCTTGTCTCACAGTCATCAGGCAAACCAAATCTAGATCCCATTTGTTCGCAAAGAAATTTCCCTACATGAAGGTGGGCGGAGTTACATACGAAGAAAACGGCGTGAGAATTACGCATTTTCCCACCGTTCAAGACAGGCATGAAAGACGCCAGATTCGGTTTTTCTCTCTAGGTAAAGCCTCTTGGATTAAGCACCTTCCTCGACACCGTGTTCGGCAATGGAGTATCATTGCATCAAGGACGCTCTCTATTCAAGGGTCTCAATTTGTGAATGAGACTTCTTAAGAGAAAAGACAGTGGGAGGAATAATGCTCTTAACAGACCATGTAGATATTCCGACAGAACTAATAAGGGCGCAGGAGGAAGAAAGGCTGGTAGTCTTCGCGGGTGCCGGCGTTTCAATGGCCTCTCCTTCAAACATACCCGGTTTTGTCGACCTCGCAAAAGCCGTCGCGAAAAGCTACGGCCAAAAATACTACGTCAAACAGCAGCGAGTCCAACCTCCGGACGTCTTTCTCGGCAGTCTAAACTCCAAGAATGGCGGACAGGGCGTCCACGAAATCGTAAAACAGATTATGAGTAGAGAAACCTCTAGACCGTCGCAGCTTCACAACCTTATTCCTCTTCTATTCAAGAGCGCCCGGGACCTCAAAATCGTAACGACAAATTACGACGCGCACTTTCTAACCGTTTTGAAGAATTACGGAGAGAGATACGACGGCTTCGATATCTTCAGAGCGCCCGCTCTACCGAGGGGCGATGACTTCAGGGGAATAGTATATCTTCACGGAAACGTGGAACAGGATTCTAGATGGCTTGTCGTTACGAACAGGGACTTCGGAAGAGCTTACCTAACCGAAGGTTGGGCGAGGGACTTTCTTAGGGATCTGTACCTATCGGACTACACGATTCTTTTCATAGGGTACAGTCACAGAGATACCATAGTCGATTATCTGGCAAGAGGACTGGACATAAGGCAATCGAATAGATACGCACTTGTCAGCGCGAGCGATGCCGAGAGGTGGAAAGAGATCAATGTGATTCCCGTCTCCTATCCCCTAACACCCGAAAAGAAGAAAGTTCATTACGAACTTCAGAAGGCTCTTGAAAACTGGACTTCCCTGGCCAGTTCAGATCTTGAAACCCATACCGACAGAATTAAAAGCATTGCCGGCAAGAAACCCGGAATAGATCAGAAGGTCGACAGTTACCTAACATACTGTCTCAACCGTGAAGACCTCACAGAGGTCTTTTGTCGTTTCGCTGAGGGCTTCGCATGGGTGGAATGGCTCGATTCGAAAGCGATGCTGGATAATCTCTTCCGCGAGGAAGAGCCGCTCACAGAGATCGAAAAGTCTCTAACCCGCTGGTTCGTAAAAACTGCTTTCGTAAGCAGCAGCCAGGAACACCTGACTTTCTTGGCCTCTAGAAGATCATCCTTGAACCCATATCTGGTCTCTTCGATCGTGGAACAAATGGCAGACAGTGATCTGGAGATTCCAGATACCTGTCAGGCAGAATGGTTGAATCTGATCCTCAACAACTGGCACAAAGGAGAAACTCCATGTCTCGCAATGCTGAAAGCCCTGAAGAAGGTCGATGTCACCACAAACCCATGGATAATCACGAAGGCCATACAGAGCTTCTTCTCTCTTTCTCAGACTGGAAAACCGGCGAAGCTTTCCCTCTTTCACAGGCAATACGATCTTGAGCCTCTCGTCAAAACCGATTGCTTGAAGAAATTTTGGTCCGAGATCATTGAACCAAACCTTGATATACTACATGAAGACATCCTTTCGATTCTTACCTCGCAGCTAATGAAGGCCGTCACAGACATGTCGGTAATCAACGGCTCGGTAAGAGAGTACGACAGCATTTGCAGCGCGAGAAAGACCATCGAAGAGAGCGAGCCGGAATCGAACCCGGAATGGCTTCATATCTATATAGATTTCGTACGTGATACGATCCTTCACTTGATAAAAACCGACAACAAAGACAGGAACTTCTATTACGAATGGTGGAGGCGATCCAGGGCCCCTATCCTGTGGCGTATACTGCTTTATGCGGTATCCGAAGACCCTTCACGCTCTGACGATAACCGCGTTAGGATCATCCTGGATAATGGGTGGCTGATAAATCCCGCTCTGAAAGCAGAAACTGAGAAGATCATCTCTAACTCTCTTCGAACAACCTCCACATCTGTTCTTATGGAAGTCGCTGAAACAATCGAAAGAGAACTAGACAGACTGAGCAGAGTACCTGATCTTAGTGACGGTCAGAGATCTAATCCCGCTACTGGAGAAATCCTCTCGGCAATCCAAAAGTCAGGTGTTGCCTCCCCCGAAATCAGAAAACTAGTCAAACTGCTTGAAGAAAAAGAACGGTCATAGCGCCTCACAGTCTCAGAATGGAATTTGATTCGCAGGCACAATGTAATGCCGGAGTTCTTCGTTGAAGAGAAAGACAGCCGTGGCGACCAGTATGATGTGCCAAATTCAGAGCTTCAAGAAGCGCCAAAGATACTGAAAGATCTTGAAATAAGAAAGTGAAACTTCAAACGAAAGGATTTATAACGAGATATCACAAATAAACGGCCCGGAGAATCCTCCGGGCCTTGTAATACTAAGAGTCCGACTTAGCTTTCTTGCCCTTGTCCATATAAGCAACAAGGACCATAATGGCACCGCCTATCCATTTTAATACAACGTGCCAGACGGGTTCTACAACGGTTCCGATGTTCAATGAAGCTAGAAGAGCCATAACCAGGACTACCACACCGGCGATCATCAATACAGTTCTTGACATAACAATCACCCCTCCTGTTCACAGGTATCTGGTACAATCTTGACTCCGTCTGCTATCGTGATTTTATCACAACTTCACGCAGGAAAGACCATTTTTGTAGAAAAAAACTCGCCTTGGTTTCAATCTAGCCATAATAGGTCGGTTATTCAGTTGCATTGATAGATTTCGGTGTTAAGATCTGAGTAAACCATCAAGTTATCTTTTCATCTCTTTGGGAGGCGAATCATGCACGAGATTATAGATTGGCTCCTTGAAGGTCCTTCATGGATCGAATATAGAACAAGATTAGATCTCCTCTCACAGGATGAAGAGGAAGAAGACGTTGTTGAATCACGTATGAAAATGCTCAACTTATCTGAGATAAAATCATTGATCGCCGAACTTCAAGACTGGCCCGGCTCAGTCCTTACAAGCCACAAGAATGCCGGCCATCTGATTCACAAATTGACATTTCTGGCCGATCTTGGGATAAGAAAAAATGATCCCGGGGTTGAAGAAATCATCGAGAAGATACTTGAGCATCGCTCTTCGCAGGGTCCCTTTGAGGTTCTCATGAATATCCCTGTAAAATTCGGCGGTTTGGGAACGGATCAGTTTGCCTGGGCGCTGTGTGATGCCCCGGTAGTACTCTATTCGCTAGCAAGAATGGGACTTCAAGAAGATGCAAGAGTGCTTGGAGCCGCCGAATATCTAGCAAAACTGATAAGAGACAATGGCTGGCCATGCGTCGCGTCACCTGAGCTCGGAAGCTTCCGCGGACCTGGAAGAAGAGAAGACCCTTGTCCGTACGCCACTCTCGTCATGACGAAGCTCCTACTAGAAATCCCTGAATTCCTGGGAAGTACAGAAGTCGAACTCGGCGTAGAGTCACTTCTCTCACTATGGGAAAGAAGAAGAGATTATCATCCGTATATATTTTATATGGGCACAGATTTCTGTAAGCTCAAATGTCCTGAAGTCTGGTTCGACATACTTCATGTTCTGGATGTAGTCTCGAGATCTTCACTGAAAAGTGACGACCGACGATTTAGTGAAATGAAAGACATAGTAGCCACCAAACAGACTCCTTCGGGAAGATTCATACCTGAATCGATATGGATGGCCTGGAAAGGCTGGGAGTTCGGTCAAAAGAAAGAACCTTCTCGCTGGCTAACACTCCAGGCACTAAAGATTCTCAAGAGATAGGGTCCCGCTTCAAGCTCTTCTGCTGCATCCATCTTCAGTTCACGAGAGAATCCATAAAGGTATCCACCCAACAAGAAGTGAGATTCCTTACGTCTGAAGCGTTGCAAGGTGTGTTATCAACTTTCGACCTTCCCCGAAATAAACACCGATTTCATCTCGATAGTGGAAACGAACGATTCGGAGGACGGAGAACCTTTGACGGTGGACCTGAGAATGCTTCCTGCCAAAGGCAGCATCTCCAATACTCTTGATATTCCTGGAGGAAGAGTGTTCATTTAACAATCTCAATCAACTCTGAAGCAATGTATTTCTTCCCGTACTTGCTTTGATCTGTTTGTGAAAGGACTCCTTTCTCACACAAAGCAGTGATCGCCCTTCTGGCGCTAACGTAAGTCACGTTAAGTCTTTCAGCAGCTTGCGGAATTGTAATTACAGGATTCTCGAAAAGAGAATCAATTAGCGCTAGTGGAAGGGGTGAAGAAACAGGTTTTAGACGACCTATCCAGTTGCTTCTAAGATCCATGATCTCCTTCAGCTTATTCTTTCCTAGCTCAGACTGCTGAAGGACCGCCTTGAGAAAGAAGAAAATCCATCCATTCCAGTCGCCCTCAAAGCTTACGCTTCTCAGTCTTGAATAGTATTCCTGTCGATTAGCTTCGAAATAGCCGCTGAGATACAATCCCGGTTGATCCATCAGTCCCCAGTAAGTTTTGAGTAAAGAGATCAATAGCCTCCCAACCCTCCCATTTCCGTCCACAAATGGATGGATGGCTTCAAACTGATAATGAACCAAAGCCAACCTAACAAGTGGAGGTAATCTAGATTCAGAGTTGATGAAATTCTCCAGTTCGCCAAGACAATCGTTCAGCTCTTCGGGAGGTGGGGGTACATAATCAGCTTCATTCAAAGTGCAGCCCGGTTTTCCAATCCAGTTCTGCGTTCTCCTTAATTCTCCGGGATATGAATAGCCTCCGCGCACTCCCGACATGAGCACGGAATGTAACTCCTTGAAAAGTCGTGTTGAAATCGGCAAAGACTTCAGGCGTTCAAGACCATACTCAAGTGCCTTTAGATAATTCGACACCTCCCGAACATCTTCTGCCAAGGGAACACTATTTTGGTCAGCTTCAAAAAAGTAGAGATCCTCAATGTCCGAAGTCGTTCCCTCGATCTGTGACGAAGCAACGGCTTCCCTGCGAAAGAGAGGCCTGATCAACAATCGCGATCCTGGACTCCCAGAAAGAAACCCCGAAAACTCTCCCATCGCCCGATTTGCTTCACCGAGAAGAAACAGAAGGTCATTGTCATATACGAGCTTTGGTGGTAAGGGATTAGGTACAAACGCCCAGTATGTGAAGCTCGGACCAACTATCTTCTTCACTTCTCCAGGAGAATTAGAGG
>Ga0209607_1002726_pt1 | contig 13928 bp, 11 predicted proteins | sample AD_UKC117_MetaG_FD_184413 | JGI IMG/M metagenome (GOLD analysis project Ga0209607, IMG submission 184413) | Active sludge microbial communities of municipal wastewater-treating anaerobic digesters from Hong Kong - AD_UKC117_MetaG (SPAdes)... | ecosystem: Engineered > Bioreactor > Anaerobic >... | reverse complement strand
AGACGCCTCAATATTCTTTTTCCTCAGATACCAGGAGGCGTTGTTGAACCCGGAGACAATATAGGTGGGATGAGGATACTTTAAAGCATGTTTTGAGACTTCAAGGAATTTGTCCGAAGCTTCTTTGAGTTTTTTCTCTTTCACGAGTGTTCTGGCTTCTGCTTTTTGTTTTAAAGCCATCCCCATTTCATCTTCCAAGTGCTTTTCGCTACATTTTCGTGATTCTTTTAAATCGCTTCCCAGTTTACTTGCTTTTATTGAGGATAAAGTTTGAGCAATTAACTTGCGATAAGAGGCGGGAATATTTTCAAACTCTCTTTTTATTTTGTCATAAACGGGTTTCATTTGATTTTCGTGATTCAAACTTTTTAAAACAGCCAGTTTATTAGATAAAAACAGATAAAATACACCTGAGTTTATCACGAGGTATAGCTGAAAGAAAGTAATAGCGTAAAAGTTAAAAACAAAAAATGCCAAATTGCCACCACGTTAGTGGCGGGAAGAAAAAATATTGAGATCACACGAACAATTTTGACTGTTCAGTAATGTTATTGGGAGGCTTAATTCTGAAAAGCCTCACCAGTTTATTACCAAGCGAATCCCCCTTTGTCTTTAAAAAATAATCCTTATCATGAACCGAAAACCCGACGACCTGCAAGGCATTCAGAGAATCCTTCAGCATCTGTGGCGAGGCAGAAATCCCATTTTCTTTCGCCTTAATCTCAAGGGAACGCTCTAACAGAAAAGCGAGAAAACACAACACAAAATGGCCCCGGATGCGTTTAGGCGTCCAATGAAACACCGGTCTGGTTTCAAGGGTTGTTTTCAGAACACGAAACGACTCCTCAATCTTCCAAAGCGTATTTTTCATCTCAATAATCTGCATGGCGGACAAAAGCTTTTCGCTGGTCTGAATCCCGTAAAGCCCATCAAAAGCTGCTTCTTCTTCAATCCGCTTCTCATCCAGTGACCAATCACTCTTATCCGGTCTGGTTTCCTTGACCCTCACCTGCTCGCCTGTGAACGCTTAAAGCTTCCTGTTACCGCTCTCGCCTCCAACCTCGTCCCAAGTTGCTTCGAACACTTGGAAACGGACTGGTGGTTAGCCTTTGTCCGACGGGATTTGCACCCGCTTTATGTAACGTCCCTGCTCAGCCGCACGAACCATCCCCCTCTGGTTTTGGGGGGAATAACTCCCTATAGCTCTTGTTTTCGTAGTATTTCTAAGTATTTCAAAAATCACATTTTTTCTGCCATTTTTCCAACAAAAACCATACGCCTTTTCATATTTTTGCGGCAACTCACCTGTTGATGTTGTCTAAAACTAACCACTCATGGATGCCAGGGTCTTAAGAGTTTTTTAAGCCCGAAAATTCCTTCGTACAGCATTATTGACAACGGTGAGCTTTCTCTTTTCTATTGCCCAGAGTCGTTTGTGTCCATACGCTCGAATGTTGTTTGCCCCCTGCCTTTTTTGGATGTTCCTTCGGCTCAGAAATCCGATGTTGGCGTTTAACGTTTTCTGAGGTCTTGGCTATCTCAAAAAGAAATGGTGTTCATGACAATTGCACAGCGTCTCACGCTTTGGGGACGGTCCAAACTACCATTTAATCTTTTCTTTCTGCTCTTTAACGAATCAATGACCCCGGTCTGTGAATGTCTTCCAATATCTTTTTCTCGTCATAGGTGGTTCCGTTTTTTAACATAGCATAAAATACTCGGATGAGTTTACAACTGGTGGCTATGACGGCTTTCATTTTAATGAGCGGTTTTTTTCTCTTGATTGTATAATAATCATAGATTTGTCGAAACCCTTTATTGGTACTGATGAGGACAATAGCTGCTTTGTAGAGGATGGTTTTTAAGAGTTTGTGAGCAGCTGCCTCACTGTTACGTTTAATCCCAATGCTTCTTCGTGCGAGTGCGTATAAGGCTTGGGCTTTTTTCTGTCCGTAATTTTTGATTTGTAGGGTTTTCCATAGCTGATAAATGCCTTCAGGGCCTGCTGCTATGAGTTTTCCCAAGGTGCTAAAGTGTTTCATTGCTGCCAGCATTCCGATGCTGAAGCCTCTTTTTTGGTATGCCTGATGTTCAGGAAACAGTTGGGATAATTGGGTGTACAGTCTGTTTTTGTGGCGGATATCATCGGTAGCCAGCAGCTCTCTCAATGAAATCAGTTCTCTTAATTCAGCATAATCGCCTTCTTTGGGTCGGGTGGATGGGCCGTATCTCCCATCGACGGTTAACTGACTGATGATGAGGGCGTCTCTGGGGTCGTTTTTACTGCTGTCGTTTCCCATGATTTCACTGGTTCGCCGAACATCTCGTCCGTTCACGATCGCCACTTCTATCCCCATTTGTTCCAGGTATTCTTCAAAGACGAAGTAATAGGTTCCAGTGGGTTCCATGGCCACCAATACATCATCCGCTTCCGTTTGTTTGAGTGCTTTTTGCATCCATCTAAGAAATTTTTCATACCCATCTTTTTTGTTTTTAAAATTCAACCCTTTTCTGACTTCTTGCTTTCGCCAGTTGACAACCTGTGCATAATGACTGTCTTTCGCAATGTCTACTCCGATAACTAAGGTCTTGTCGCTAATCCGTTCAATTTTCTCGTTTTGCGTGGTATAATTTTTTCGCATAATAAAAAACCTCCCTGTAATATTTTGTGGTGTTCCATTATATAGGGAGGTTTTTATTTTTTTCAAATCTTTTCTCGCCACCTGTACAGGAATACTGTTGCTCCCCTTTGCTCCCCTTTGCTCTCTATCATTGTTTTTTGGGTTGATTTGAAAAAAGAGTGCGCTTATCTTGTTATAACAAAACAAATTATGTTCAGAATATGGTAAAATGGTTTATTTAGAAAAAGAAACTCCTTTCTAATAAAAACCGTAATTCAAACAATTCCTTATTTTGTCACCTTAAGAAATCAATACTAAAATAAGAAATATTATTAGCCTAAAAGGAGGTAGATAGATGAAACGTACTTTAAAATGGATGATTTTAATTATTGTGTTTATCATTGTGCTTTCCGGTTGTCAAATCAGAAAAAATGAGGATTTGGATTTCAGCATTCGAATGACTATTGAGCAAATAAGCCAAGGCTCTTTTACAGGGGGAAGGTTGATCTTTTCAGAAAATGGGATCAATCACCTTGAAAAAGGCACGCTCATCCCCATCCTGGATATGATTCAGGGATTTGTTCCTGGAGGAGATGGTGAAGGGTTTGAATTTAAAAGATTTGAAGAAAATTATGGCTATTACTATGTTGTGGAATCCAATCCCGAGTTTTTGATTCTGGATTATCTTCTGTATGATTCAAACGGCAAGATCATTGATCATGAAGAAAGGATAACCGTTACTGAAGGAAAACTTCTCAATGTTCGAGGAGAGGAAATTTCACATGATTCAGTGAACGATTTCCATTACAAACTGAGTTACTCTAATTTTTCTGCAAGAGATACGCATTATTCCAGAGAACTCCAGGGAGCAAGTTTGCTTAGTTTTCCAAATGAAGTCCCAACAGAAGAAGCACAGATGAGTATTGACACCGAAAAAAGATATCGTACGGTTCTCTTCAGACTTCAGGAAACCGGGAATCAACCTTATGAGTATACTTCAGGAGTCATAGCCGCTCATGAATCAGAACCTTTCCTGATTATCGACAGTAGTTATTATGATGAAACCAATTCCACCGATTCCTTAGTGGGTATTAATGATCCTGATCTTCCGGAAATAGAGGTAGGCGATTATATCCTTGACCATTCTGCATCTTCTGCAAGACGGGTCACGCAAATCATTCCGGGTAATGATACAGAAGATACACAAACGTTTGATACAGATGTTATCCATTTACAGGAAGCCGTTGGTGCTATGATCATACAAGTTGAAGGAGATCTGGGAGAGATCATTCAACGCTACGGCTCTCAAGCGGAAAAAAAGCGACTAAATGAACTACTCTCAAGAAAGCATTATGACGTTTGGGAAGCTCAAGGAAAAGCCAATCTATGGAAAGGCGAAGATTCAGTTCAGTTGGAGTTAGATTACAACACCAAATTGGGCATCAATTTGGATTTTAAATTCGTTGTGACTTGGCATGAGGTTTCAGGAAAAGGTGATTTTTCCGTTGAGACAAAAAATGGATTTGGATTCTTTTTTAAACTGGATGGGCATACGGCGGACACTGAAAAAAAAGGAACCTTTTTTTCCATACCGCTAGAGATAAGTGTTGAAAAGTTTAAAATAGGAATAGATTTTGACATCGTAGCAGACTATGAAATCGAAGAAAACAATAAATCTATCTATTATTACTTGAATATGCAAACAGGGCCATGTGAATTAGGAATGTATTTTGATGTCGGTGGAAAACTCGCATTCAAATGGGGATGGCTCCCATATCTTACAACCTGGAATAAGACTCACGTTATCAAAAATGGGTTTAACAAAGGCTCTGCTCTTTTTGACGCCCCTCATTTAAAACAATTGGAGGATAATAAAATCAATATGGGTATTGATGCAAAGTTTGATTTTAATATCTTTAAAGCCTTAATTTTCAACTTGGATGCAAACATAGGGATTAGTAATTCCATCGTACAGAGAACTCAAGAAGGTTACGATTGGTGGGCAGATATAGGTTCATATGGCTCTTTAGACCATCTAAAATTTGGAATTGGTTTGCCATTCTCAAACATCGGACATATATGGGACTTCGGAACCATTTGGAAACAGGATCCAGATTCGGAAGAAGGTCGTATCACTTCCATTCCTCTCGATGATATTATGGATCCTTAATAAATTTTTTAACCACGGGGGCTGTCCCCGTGGTTATGCAAAGGATTTACCCAATGCTTTTTTAGGGAGAACTTATTCAAATAAAAGCCGTGCTGCCGGAAAGAACATTCTGGGAAAAAGCAACGATACTTCATCACGAAGCATACAGACCGAAAGAGCTTGATATTTCAAAAAAGATACGCTAGACACTATTATGATTTATACTGCATAGCAAATTCAAAGTACAAAGAAAAAGCATTTGAAAAAATAAAGCTACTTGAAAAAGTGGTAGCATTTAAAGAAAAATTTTATCCGAGGAAATGGGCAAGATATGAAGATGCAACGTCAAAAGCAATTAGGCTTATGCCGGATGAGTGTAGGCTAAAAGAAATCGAAGAAGACTATAAAAATATGAGTGAAATGTTTTTTGGAGAATATCCAAGTTTTGAAGACGTTATGAGAAAGAGCGGGTTACCCCCTTATTCTATTTCTTGTTTTTATTTAAAAACTTTTGGACTTCCTCTTGAGCTGAATCCAAGGAACACAGGGTGGCAAAGTGATAATTGGACAACTCAAGGGCATCCTGAAATTTCATGTCTTCCATTTCATAAAAAGATTTTTTTCCCAGTTGCATCGCTACGGGATTCTTATTAGCTAATTTCTTGGCATATTTTGTCGTTTCTTCAGCAAGATCTGCTTCAGGCACTATTTTATTGATTAGGCCAATATCCAAAGCTTTCTTTGCATCAATAATATCTCCGGTCATGATTAATTCAAGGGTTCTTTTCCGGCCTAAGCTTTTTAAAAGAGGAACGGCAGGTCCCATGCAAAACAAACCAACATTTATCGCCGTTGCACCGAATTTAGCCGTCTCACTTGCAATGGCCAAGTCACATGCAGCCACCAGACCGATGCCATTGGCCACTGCGATCCTGTGAACGGAAGCAATGACCGGTTTAGCTATTTTTGCTATGGTCATATTCATTTCTTCCATCAGTCTGACCCAGTCCAAATAGTCTTTCATGGGCTTTCCGTCCACATAATTGATATCAATTCCCGTGCAAAAGTTTTTCCCGTTTGCATTAATCACGATGGCATGAACATCTGAATCCTTATCCATTTCTCTTAATGCGGCGTTGAGCTCTGTTGCCATTTCAATGTTAAACATGTTGTTAGCCTCGGGACGGTTTAATGTAATTGTGCCGATTTTATCTTGAATAGTTGTGATTACCGTTTTGAAGTTCATTTTTTGCCTCCTAAATTTAGAATTTTTTCATTCATTATTCTTTCCCGACACATCACCCCTGTAAAAAAACCAATGGGGCATTCTGGTCGTTAGTATTATCAAGGAACATCTATTAAAAGGAACTTTCACTTGCACAGAAATACTCAAAACTGATCCGATTGCTTATGAACAGGAACTTTTGGATCGATAAAAAACACAAAGCGTTATGCATTAATTAACAGATTATTGTCAGAATCAAACGGTCTTTGGTTTGATTATAACATTTTCATCTTTAGTAGTCCTCTTGACTCTTCCGTTACGTCACGTTGTTGAATATATTATCAAAGCAAAAGGTGGCGAATCATGAAGGAGTAAAAAAGTATTGACGAATTGTCCAAAAACCTGGGAGTAACGTTCAGAGTTATTCGTTATTGTGAGGAAATTGGGTTATTAGAACCATTCAAATCCGATACAGGGTATCGGAATCGAAAATGGGTGATTTAGTGATGCAGGTAAAAGTGATAACGTTAAAAGAGAATATTAAAACTGAAGGTGTAGATGTTCGTGTGCCTTTTCCGAGACCGAATGGGGGGGACAAAACAGGGACGGAAAAATTGAAAGTTGTCTGTGCATAGATTAGACATGAGGGTTGTGATAAAATACTGAAGCATGTGCTTTGTTTTAAGGCATTAAGCGTTTGGGAGATTCTACCAGCACCTCTAGCCTACTTGATTCAAAAGGAGAAAGATGAGTATAAATATAACAAAAACTTCAGTTAGCGATGTGGAAGAGCTAACTGAAATGGCTTTGGATTTATGGAAAGACCACGATTACGATGAATTAAAGGATATGTTCCATGAAGCCCTTTTAAATGACGATGAATGCATCTTCATTTCTAGAGAGCAGGATGATGTAACCGGATTCATACACCTAACCCTTAGAACTGATTATGTGGAAGGTTCAAATTCCAGTCCGGTTGGCTACATAGAAGGGATTTATGAAAACAACCGTACCGAAGAACCAAAGTAGCTATGGCATTAAATAAGGCTGGAGAACAGTGGGCACTTTCAAAAGGTTGTACTCAGTTTGCCTCAGATATAGAAGTGGGTAATGACATCAGTTTTCAATTTCATTTAAAAGCCGGGTTTAAAGTAGCTAACACCATCATATGCTTAATAAAAGATCTTTAAGATTTCTAAGGCGTTAGAGGACAAGATAATGACCACCCATACGCATCAGCTCATCCTCAAAACCACTTTTCAACTGTACCCAGGTTGCTTCTGATGGCAATATACACAAGGGAAAATCTAGAAAACACAGTAAGGCTCATCAGGAACTAACACCAATGTTTATTAAAACTCTTTCCTATTCATCGGATCTCAATCAGAGTGGCCTAAATATTGAGGTCCTCGTTTCTCCTGGCTTGTATCTGTTTTACTTGAAAGTCGGTCTAAAATGCACGGCAAGAGGCTATTTTAGGGCCTGCTGAAAAACTTTAAAATTCCTCCCTTGGGACTGACGTTGGGAAACACGCCAAAGAGAAGGGGGAGGAGGGGGTTATTGACAAGCAAGCATTGGAGTTTCGAAGAACACTCCTTGGAATTTGCTCTCAAATTCCATAACAGTGATGTTCCCGTTATAACGTTTATACCCCCCCCGCCATAAATGGCCTGGCCTTGTGAAACAGGCCAGCCCCTGCATCTAAAACAGAAAAATGCTTCTGAAAACCTTTATTAGTGGATGTTCTGAGTTTTTCAGCAGGTCCTAATTATGTAGAGTATAAAATAATATCATATCAAGGTATGATACTTCGGAAAGCAATCCAAGGGGATGGACAATATCCATTTGCCGGAAGATGATTGCATTTTTTTGCAACAAATCCCGTTCCAACAATCTACCCTGATCAATTGTCAAATGATCTATGTTTCAAAAACATGCTTTTATATCCGAAAACGAACCGTCTTATTGCTTTATATCGCCAGTTATTCGGTTTTTAGTATAGTATATTCTTTTAAAACTTAGAATTAAGGTGTATAATAGTATGTGGTTTTTTTGTTGTAAAAATCAGTATTCAAAAGGAGGAAGATGTATGAGAAAGTGCTTTTTGTTTTTATTGATTGCTGTTTTACTTGTAACATGTTCTTTTGCGGCAAATGTTGAGTTAGTCTATTGGACGCATACAGATACTGCAAGAACAGAGCTCGAAAATAGATACATAGAGGAATTTGAAGCGATGTATCCAAATGTGACGATTAAAAGGGTTTACAATGAAGCCAGTAAAATGGGAGACCTCATTTTAACTGCTTTTTCAGGGAATGTTGGTCCGGATATATTCAACCTGCAAACGGAACAGTTATTTTCCTACATCGTCAACGGACGTGTTGCACCGGTTGATCCCAAGGCTCTAGGAGTCAAGAATGTTGAGGAATACGTAGCTCAATACAGCAAAGGAACCTTTCAACCCGTAACATACGATGGCGAAATTTACGGTGTTCCCCTTGAATTGACAAACTGGTGTATTTTCATCAACAAAAGGCTCTTCAGAGAAGGCGGACTTGATCCGGAAACGGATTATCCGAAGACATGGGAAGAGATGATGGAAGTATCCGAAAAACTCACACAAAGAAATGGAGAAATCATTACCAGAAGAGCCTTCGATTTCAGATATCCCTATTATCTCGTTTCAATGCTTCCCATGGTGCAACAACTGGGCGGAGACATAATCAGCCCTGACGGAAAAGAAGCCATATACAATGAAGAAGCTTGGCTGAAGGTTTTGACCTACTTCAGGGATTGGGGTATTCATGGAAAGAATCTGGGTAACCCAACCTATACAAATGCAAGAAAAACATGGAACAAGGACAACGGAGACATGATAATGTGCCTTTCAGGACTCTATCAAGAGGGAAGACTTAAAACAGACAATCCGGAATTTTACGACTCCGGCGAATGGATGGTTGTCCCCTTCCCGGTTTTTGAAGATGCTGTAAATGATCTTGGCGCCGCATCTTATGGGCATTTTTGGATGGTAAACGCACAATCATCAAAGACAAAACAAGAATGGGCATGGAAATTTCTTGACTATATGAGAGGTCATTCGGAAGAATTCCTTGAGTATGTATATCTGGTACAGCCTATTAAAACCCTTGTTGAATCGGACCTGTTTAAGAATATGCCTTATTCCAATGTATTCTTGGAGGATCTTGAAAAGTCCAATTCTGTTTATATCAATGAAAACGGTAAAATGATTGAAGAAAAAATCGGGATTGCTGTGCAAGCCGTTATGCTCAGTGGAACTGATCCTGCAGATGCTCTTGAACAATTGAAAAAAGACGTTCAGGAAATTCTTGACGATAGTTATTAATCATTCAAGCTTCATTTTTATTCAAAAAGTCTGGGTTAAACGCCCAGACTTTATTTTAGATTTGGGAGGGATTATTGTGGCCCGACATCGCAAATTTGGAATGGAACGTAATAAAGCAAAATGGGGAATTATATTTATCCTGCCCTCACTTATTTTTTTTGCTGTCTTTAGTTTTTATCCGATCATTAACGCCTTTTATTTAAGTTTTCATAGAAAAGACCTCTTGTCATTAAGAGCCCCAAAATTTATAGGCTTTGATAATTACACCTATCTGTTTGGGTCAAGTAATTTCTGGAATTCGGTTTTATCCACAACTTTTTTTACATTAGGAACATTTATTCCCCTGTTAATTTTCAGCTTGATCTTGGCAGCTTTCATCATGTCGCGAAAGCGGTTTCAAAAGTTTTTTCAAATGGCTTTTTATTCTCCTGCAGTTTTATCATCGGTTGTAGCTGCAGTAATCTGGTTACTTGTATTTGACCCACGAGGACTTGGTAATCAAATGTTGAACACACTCTTCAATTCACCGGGTGTTGATCATAAATGGTTGGCCACCGATACGATGTTGAGGCTTTCCACGATCATTGTATATTTCTGGAAATATATCGGATATTTCACAATCATCTTCATTGCCGGGATGGCAAGTATTCCAAAGCAGTTGCATGAAGCAGCATATATAGATGGTGCCAACAGATGGCAGGGTTTTTGGAGGGTTACCTTTCCGCTATTGAAACCAACCGTTCTGCTTGTCTCCGTCATGTCTATGATACAGTGTTTGAAAACATTCAGTACCCAATATCTGTTTACCGTATCGGGAACACCTTCAAAACCCATTAACGTTATTACGCTGAATATATACAATACGGCAATTCGTGATCACAGGATAGGGCGAGCCAGTGCGATGAGTGTTCTTTTATTTCTCGTCATGCTTTTCTTTACCGCTATGCAAATCAAGGGCTCCAAGTCTGATGATGTCACATATATGTAGGTCGAGGTGAAAATAATGAGGAATAATAAGATAAAACATTCGATTCTGGGCAGCGTGGGGGATACACTCATCTGGATCTTTCTCATCGGTACTGCAGCGTTGATCCTGATGCCGCTTGTGTTTATGTTTACCTCGTCCATCATGCCCTCTAAAGACATCTTCAAAATGCCATACCCTTGGATAACCAGTGAATTTAAGTGGCAAAACTATTGGAATGCCATAAGGGGCCCTGATGGAGACTTTATGTATCTGCGGAACATCTTCAACTCCTTTTTTGTCTCATCCGTCGTTTCATTTACAACGGTTATCCTGTCCGCATTAACGGGATACGGACTTGCGAAATTCCCTTTCAAGGGCAGAACGGTTGTATTCCTTCTGATTATGTCAACGATGATGATCCCATTTGAAGCGATCATGATCCCGATGTACATGGTCGTCATTAATATGGGTCTTCAAGATACCTATCCCGGACTGATCTTGCCGTTTTTGACAAATGCCTTTGGAATATTTATGATGCGCCAATATCTGATCACTTTCCCGGATGAGATACTCGATGCCGCAAGAATAGACGGCGCTTCTGAACCCAAAATATTCTGGAGAGTCATATTGCCAAATGCCGGCCCGGCGATTGCCACTTTGGCCATATTAACATTTAGAACTCAATGGGATAATCTTCTCTGGCCGTTACTAATTGCCCAAACGGATAAAATGAAAACGATCCCCTTATACATAACCCGATTTACGGCGGAAACACATACTGACGAAGGAGCGATGATGGCCATAGCGGCAATAGCCAGTATTCCCATGTTCATCTTGTTTTTCACTCTATCCAAGTATTTTGTCAGCGGTGCAAGCCTTACAAGCGGAAGCAAGGGATGATTCCTCAGCAAAAAGCCCATTAAAACGGGGATGGTGTTTATGAGCAGCCCAAGGCGTGCATTATCCCAACAAGGAATAGGTCAATCTTTTAGAAGAGCTGTCAGTCACACGAAATATATTGCAAATTAATTAAACATAAAAAATATTCTATATCCAATCTCTGTTTAAATACAGGAAACAAAAGGGACGGTTCTGTTTGCTAATTCATTAATCCCAAAACAATCCATGGTCAAACCCATTTTTCGGTAATTGTCTTTCATTTTCAAAAGCGATTGGTCATCTCTTTCAAGGGTCTGCGGCCTATCCATGCAATAAGCAAGCTGCAAATTTCATTTTCCTTGATTTCTTCTCATTTCTTCGCAAAAGCCGGGCGAGGTTCAAATTCGCTGATTTCCATATCGCTGATTTCCTTTTTGTACACCCGTTTCAGGAAAATAGCAGAGAACGTAAAGGAGGCTATTTCTGCAATCGGGAATGACCACCAGACATTATTAACGTTCCCCGTTAAGGATAGCAGCCAGGCACTTGGCAGCAACACGATCAACTGACGGATAACAGATACTTCAAGACTGAGCAACCCATGACCCAATGCCTGAAAGACTGACAGTGAAATGATTGAAAATCCTGCTGCAAAGAAACTGATGGCAATCGTCCTCAATGCCGGAATGCCAATTGAGAGCATTGTTTCTGTTGCGTTGAATAGACTCATGAGTTTTCCCGGAAATGTCATCATGAGAACAGCGCCTATACTCAACATACCAACAGCGTACAGAACACTTAGTTTTACCGTCTTTGTGATTCTTTCCTTCCTTCTTGCTCCAAAATTGTAGGCAACAATGGGCACCATTCCGTTGTTCAATCCGAAAACAGGCATAAAGACAAAACTCTGCAATTTGAAATAGACACCAAACACTGCGGTTGCCGTGGTGCTAAAGGAGATCAGGATTTGGTTCATGAAGTAAGTCATGATGGAGCCGATTGAGCCCATGATGATGGACGGAATACCAACGGAGTAAATTTTTCTGATAATTTCCAAATCCGGTTTAAACCCTTTAATAGAAATCTTGATATCCTGATTCTTTTTCAGATTGAAGTACAGTGCCAATGCCATGCCAACAAACTGACTGAAAACCGTTGCGATAGCTGCCCCCTTAACCCCCAGTGCAGGAAAGCCAAACCATCCAAAGATGAGTATGGGGTCCAGAAGGATGTTGACACTTGCCGCAATTGCCTGCGAAATAAACTGATAAAAAGTCTTTCCCGTTGCCTGTAATAATCGATTAAAGATGATTTGTCCAAATAAAAACATAGAAAAGGTACAAACAATCAACGTATAATCCGTTCCTATTGAAATAATCTCTTGATTGGCAGTCTGGGATGCAAAGAAAATTCCTGTTGCGGTAATCCCAAAGACGGCAAAAACGAGATAACTGATCGCTGCAAGAAAAATGCCGTTGTTCGCCGTTTTATTTGCTACCTCAAATTTTTTCGCACCGAGATTTCTGGATAGATAGGCATTTACACCAACACCAGTTCCGACGGCAACGGCAATCATGAGATTTTGAATCGGAAATGCCAGAGAAACGGCGGTCAGAGCGTTTTCTCCGATCTGTGCCACAAATATGCTGTCAACAACGTTATACAAAGCCTGAACCAGCATCGAAATGATCATTGGAATGGACATTGTCAACAACAGTTTGTTGATTGGCATCGTCCCCATTTTATTTTCTTTTTCAATCCGAATTGTTTTTTCCACTATATTGACTCCCTATATTGATTTGCTGCAAGAATGCAGGTGTTTTGGCTCCCATTCGCTCAAGATTTCTGATCATTCTTTTGTAATACCCTTTCAACTCTTCAAGTTCATCTTCAGAAAATCCCGAAAAGATTCCCTGGTCTACTTCTTCTGAAATATCGTGCAACCTGTTTGTAAATTCAAGCCCTTTTTCGGTCAAGGTGATGAGATTTTTTCTCAAATCGTCCTTATCCTGAACTTTTTTCAGTAATCCCGCCTTCTCCATTCTTTTAATTGAAATGGCAACGGTCGAAGGGCTGATACCGATTTCATCCGCTATCTCTTTTTGAGAAGCCTTCATTTCCTTCATGTCATAGCGCAGGATAAAAAGAATAGCCGGGTGAGATGCTTCGCTGAGACCGTTCTTTTCCTCTTTTTGAGTCAGCACATTGCGATGCATCCTGCTGTAGATCCTAAGTAACCATTGCATTTGATTTAACGTATTCATATTGATCCCCTCAATGTCCAATATCACCCTTTTTTAATAAGCCGGTTTATTATTTGTCGGCATATAATCAGCCGGCAAAGTATTATAACAGAAAATAAAATTTAGTCAACACCTTGCATGACAATCAAAAGTAATGATCACGGGCTTGATGTGAAAAAGCCGTTAATATCATTTCAGAAACTTTTGGACATGATTCAACGGAGACGGTTTGAGGTGAACCCAAAAGGGAGGACAAAACAGGGACGGGTAAAATCACCAATATCTACGGGATTCAAATTAGAATGGAACATGCTATAATCATATAGTGTTTTGACAATTAGGTTCAAAATGGAAAATGGATTCAAAGCGATTATTGATTTGCCGACAAACACGGAAATAGTCCAGGACTATTTGATTTTGATAATGCAGTCCTAAAGGTGCTTTAAGAAATTTTTTCATCCTTCAATATAAATTCAGATT
>Ga0209607_1002722_pt1 | contig 13947 bp, 13 predicted proteins | sample AD_UKC117_MetaG_FD_184413 | JGI IMG/M metagenome (GOLD analysis project Ga0209607, IMG submission 184413) | Active sludge microbial communities of municipal wastewater-treating anaerobic digesters from Hong Kong - AD_UKC117_MetaG (SPAdes)... | ecosystem: Engineered > Bioreactor > Anaerobic >... | reverse complement strand
AACATCGACATCGTGTTGTCGCCGACGACCGGCCAGGCCGGGATCCAGAAATTCACGAGCTGGCGCGGGTGCGCGTACCAGGTGTCCCGATGCGCCTTGTAGGCATAGCTGACGCCCGAGGTCAGGTAGCCGTCGGACGGCACGACCCTGAGCCGCGGCAGGTCGAAATAGGTGCGCAGCGGATCGCAGCCGAGCTCGGTCAGATAGATCTGGCAGAGCTCCTTGGTTCGCGCGCTGTTGGTGAAGCCGGACTTGAGCGGGCCCACCCGCTGGATGAACTCCTCGACACCCATGTCGAACTGGGCGCGCTCCGGATCGAGCCCGGCGAAGGCTTCCTCCGCCATCTCCTGCGCGAGCGCGCAGAGGGCCCGCGAGCCCCGCACCTCCGTGTAGAGGAAGAAGTCGCCGTCGAAGACCCGGGCGCGGCGTTCGTCGTCCGGCAGATGGCGATTGAGGTAGAGCGTGGTCATCGGCGTCACCCCGCGTGCCGCGGCGCCCGGTCTGGACCGACCGAGGCTGACCTAGGCAATTTCTAGGAAAATTATAGGACAACCGCAGGGCCTGTCATCCCCCTTTTGCGAGGGGCGCCATACGGCGGGGCTGCCGCCCTATCGATCCCCCGCCGGCAAGGGCTGGCCGAGCGCTTGCCGGATGGTCGCCGCGACGCCTGCCGCGCCGCCGGCGGCGTCGATCCGCCGCCAGTCGATGCGGCTCGTGTCCATCGCCGCCTGGGCACGCACGACCTCGACATCGGCATCCGACGCATCGCCGGTCCGCCCTGCCACCCGGTCCTCCAGGATGGCCTGAGCGGCCTCGAGCCAGAACCCGGCGAAGGGTGCGCCCCGGGCCGCCGCGGCGGCGGCGATCCGCTGCCGCTGCCAGCCCTGGCCGAAGACCCCGTCCGCGATCACCGTCCGCCCCGCCTCGAGCAGCACCTCCGCCCGGGCCGCGAGGCGCTCGAAGACCTCGGTCGAGACGGCCTCGGCATAGGCCTCAGCCGGCAGCGTCGCCTCCGGCTCGGCGCCGAAGAGCCGTTTGCGGATCACGTCCGAGCGCAGCACGAACGCACCCGGCATGGCCCCCATCCCCGGCGCCAGCAGCCGGGCCACGGTCGACTTGCCGGTGCCGGAACGGCCGCCGATGGCGATCAGCCGGGGTGGCACCGGCTCGAGCGCGCGGCTGGCGAGGTCGAGATAGCCGCAGGCCGGTGCGCCATGACCGGCGAATCCCTCGACCTTGGCGCGCACGGCCGCCCGGATGGAGAGGAAGAGCGGCAGGAGCGCCATGCCGGCATCGTCCTCGCACCGCTCGTTCCAGGCCTGCAGCAGGCCCTGCGCCGCGGGCCGGTAGCCGCGATCGACGAGGTCCATGACGAGGAAGGCGAGGTCGTAGAGCAGGTCGACCCGGGCGAAGGCATCGTTGAACTCGATGCAGTCGAAGAGCACCGGGTGGCCGTCGAGCAGCACGATGTTGGCGAGGTGCAGGTCGCCGTGGCAGTGGCGGACGAGGCCGGCGGCGCGGCGCGCGTCGAGGAGCCCGGCCTGCCGGTCGAGCTCGGCGGCCGTTCGTGCCACGAGCGCCTCGACCGGCTCGCTGGCGAAAACCGCCGGCACCGAGCGCCTCAGATCCTCGGCATTGCCGTCCGCCACCTCGCGCATGGCAGCGGCGCCGCCCGCCTCGACCAGGGGTTCCAGGCGCTCGTGAAACGCGGCAATGGTCCGGGCCAGCGCCTCGACCAGGGCCGCGTCCAGCTCGCCACGTTCGGCCACATGGTCGAGCCGGCCGGCCTCCGGAAAGCGGCGCATCTCCAGGAGCCATTCCACGGGCTCGCCAGGCTCGTCCAGAGCGAGGCCGGACGCGGACGCGACCACCGGCAGGACGCGCTCATAGATTTCGGGTGCCGTGCGCCGGTTCAGCCGCAGCTCGGCCTCGAGCGCCGCCTGGCGGGCTTCGAGCGTGGTGAAGTCGAGAAAGCTGAAGGCCACGGGCTTCTTCAGCTTGTAGGCGCGGTCCGGGGTCAGCAGAATGATGGCGGCATGCGTCTCGATCCGCTCGACCGGCCCGGGCAGCAGGGCCGCGATCGCGTCGACCCCCGCCTTGTCGTGCCCCCCGCCCGTCTCTACATGACTGGTCAGTGAAACCTCCTGTTTTCCGAGAGATCCATGGACATTCGCCGCGGCACCCTCGCCCTCATCGGTAACACACCACTGGTGCGCCTCAACCACCTGTCGGACGAGACCGGCTGCGAGATTCTCGGCAAGTGCGAGTTCATGAACCCGGGCGGCAGCATCAAGGACCGGGCGGCGCTCGCCATCGTCGAGGATGCCGAGGCCAGGGGCCTGCTGCGGCCGGGCGGCGTGATCGTCGAGGGCACGGCGGGCAACACCGGCATCGGCCTCGCCGTGGTCGGCAACGCCAAGGGCTACCGGACGGTGATCGTCATCCCCGAGACGCAGAGCCAGGAGAAGAAGGACATGCTCCTGGCCCAGGGTGTCGAGCTCATCCAGGTGCCGGCCGTGCCGTACCGGGATCCCAACAACTACGTGAAATATTCCGGCCGCCTCGCCGCCGAGCTCGCCGAGAAGGAGCCCAACGGCGCCATCTGGGCGAACCAGTTCGACAATACCGCCAACCGGACGGGCCACTACCGCCAGCTCGGCCCCGAGATCTGGCGCCAGACGGATGGCGAGGTGGATGCTTTCACCTGCGCTGCCGGGACGGGCGGGACGATCGCCGGCGTCGGCCAATACCTGAAGGAGCAGAACCCCAAGGTCCGCATCCAGCTCGCCGACCCGATGGGTGCCGCCCTCTACCATTTCTACAAGCATGGCGAGCTCAAGGCCGAGGGCAGCTCGATCACCGAGGGCATCGGCCAGGGCCGGATCACCGCCAACCTCGATGGCGCGCCGATCGACGACGCGTACCAGATCCCCGACGAGGAGGCGCTGCCGGTGGTCTTCGACCTGATCCGGCGCGAGGGCCTGGTTCTCGGCGGCTCGTCCGGCATCAACGTCGCCTCGGCCGTCCGCCTCGCCCGCGAGCTCGGCCCGGACCACACCATCGTCACCGTGCTCTGCGACTCCGGCAGCCGCTACACATCGAGGCTCTTCAACCCTACCTTCCTTGCCGGGAAGCATCTGCCGATCCCGCCCTGGATGAAGCCGGGCGCGTGAGCGGCCCGCCAGGGAGCAGCACCTTGACCGACCCTCTCGTCTCGACCGACTGGCTCGCCGAGCGCCTGGAGGCGCCCGACATCCGCCTCGTCGACTGCACCTGGTTCATGCCCGCCGAAGGTCGCGACCCGAAGGCGGAGCACACGGCGGCGCATCTGCCCGGCGCCGTCTTCTTCGACATCGATGAGATCTCGGAGAGCGACACCGACCTGCCGCACATGCTGCCGAGCCCGGCGAAGTTCTCGGCCCGGGTGCGCAAGCTCGGGCTCGGCGACGGCGTGCGCATCGTCGTCTACGACAACAACCGCTTCTACGCCTCCGCCCGCGTCTGGTGGATGTTCCGGGTGATGGGCCACGAGGACATCGCCGTGCTCGATGGCGGGCTCGCCAAATGGCGCGCCGAGGGCCGTCCCGTCGACGATGTGCCCGTTCGCCCGACCGAGCGCCATTTCACCCCGCGGCTGAACAACTTCCTCGTGCGCGATCTCGAGCAGATGCGCGCCAACCTGACCAGCCGGCGCGAGCAGGTGGTCGACACCCGCTCGGCCGCCCGGTTCACGGGCAGCGTCGCCGAGCCGCGCGAGGGGCTCCGGGCCGGCCACATCCCGGGCTCGCGCAACCTGCCGGCCAGCGACCTCGTCACCGCCGAGGGCACGCTCAAGGACGCGCAGGCGCTCACCGCCCTCTTTGCAGCCGCCGGGGTCGATCTCGACCAGAAGCTCACGACGAGCTGCGGCTCCGGGGTCTCGGCCGCCGTCGCCAGCCTGGCGCTCGCCCGGCTCGGCCGGCCCGACGTGGCGCTCTACGACGGCTCATGGACCGAATGGGGGAGCCGCCCCGACACGCCGGTGGCCCGCTGACCCGGCGGGCATTCGGGGTGCAGGAGCGACCTTTCGGCGGCTGGCCCTCGCCGCTCAGTGCGGCGAAAGCCACCGGTGCCCAGAACCGGCTGGGCCAGATCGTGCTCGATGGCGAGCGCGTTCTCTGGCTCGAGGGGCGGCCGGCCGAAGGCGGCAGGGTTTCCCTCATGGCCCTGGACCGGCCGGGCGGCGGCAGGCAGGCCACCGAGCTGACCCCGGCGCCGCTCAACGTTCGCACGCGGCTGCACGAATACGGTGGGTCGTGTGTCGCCGCGCGGGATGGCCTCGTCGTCCTGGTGAATGACCGCGACCAGCGTCTGTATCGCCGGGACGCCGACGGCTCGATCCGGCCGATCAGCCCCGACACCGGCGGGTCATTGCGGTTCGCCGAGCCCCTGATCGACTGGCAGCGCCAGCGCGTCGTGGCCGTGGCCGAGGACCACCGCACCGGCGGCGAGCCGGCCAACCTTCTGGTCGCCCTGCCGCTCGCCGGCGGCGAGCCGGTGATTCTGGCCGAGAGCCACGATTTCTTCGCCTGTCCGCGCCTGTCTTCCGATGGCCGCCGGCTCGCCTGGCTGGTCTGGGACCATCCGGACATGCCCTGGGACGCGACGCGGCTGATGACAGCACGGCTGGCTTCGGACGGAACGCCGACCGACGTGAGTTGTGTCGCCGGGGCGGGTGGCGGTGAGGCGGTGCTGCAGCCGGAGTTCCTGCCCGACGGGCGGCTCCTCTACCTCAGCGACCGCACGGGCTTCTGGAACCTCTGGCAGGAGGGCGGCGAGGCACCCCTCTTGGAGCGCGACAGCGATTTCGGCGGCCCCCTCTGGCAGGTCGGCAACCGCTGGTGGACGCCCATCGACGCGAGGCGCTGCCTCGTCGCCTGGGGCGAGGACGGTCTCGGCCGCCTCGGCATCCTCCACCTCGAGGACGGCCGGCTCGCGACCATGGATCTGCCCTTCGCCGACTTCACCGAGATTCACGCCGCCGGCGGCCGGGCCGTCTTTCGCGGCTCGGCGCTGGACCGCACGGCCGAGATCGCGGCCCTGGACCTCGAGAGCCGCAAGCTGGAGATTCTCTGTGCCGCCGGGCCGCTCGAGCTCGATCCGGCCTGGATCTCGGCACCTCGACCGATCAGCTTTCCGAGCCGCAACGGCCGCACCGCGCACGCTTTCCACTACCCGCCGACCAACCCGGACTTTCGCGCACCCGAGGGCGAGAAGCCGCCCTTGATCGTCCGCAGCCATGGCGGTCCGACCAGTGCCACCTCGCCGGCGCTCCGCCTCGGCTACCAGTTCTGGACGAGCCGCGGCTTCGCCATCGTCGACGTCGACTATGCCGGCAGCACCGGCTACGGGCGCGCCTATCGCGACAGCCTGCGCGGCCAGTGGGGCATCGCCGATGTCGAGGACTGCATCGCCGCCGCCGAGCACCTCGTCGCCGAGGGGCTGGCCGACCCCGATCGCCTGGTCATCAGCGGCGGCAGCGCCGGCGGCTTCACCACGCTCGCCGCCCTCACCTTCCACGACACCTTCAAGGCCGGCGCCTCGCATTACGGCATCGGCGATCTCGAAGCGTTGATGCGGACCACCCACAAGTTCGAGGCGCGCTATCTCGACCGGCTGATCGGCCCCTGGCCCGAAAGCGCCGAGGTGTACCGCGAGCGCTCGCCCATTCACCACACCGACCGGCTGAGCTGCCCGCTCATCCTCTTCCAGGGCCTCGAGGACAAGGTGGTGACGCCCGACCAGGCCTGGGCCATGCGCGACGCGCTGCGCGCCAAGAAGCTGCCCGTCGCCTGCCTCGAGTTCGAGGGCGAGGGCCACGGCTTCCGCTCGGCGGACGTGCAGAGGACGGTGCTGCTCGCCGAATATGCCTTTTATTGCCGGATTTTCGGCATCGTCCCGGCGGAGCCTTTGCCACCGATCGAGATCGAGAACCTGGACTGTCGGGGGAATCAGTGATGAGGAGCCTTGGCTTCGGACTGGCGCTGCTGCTGGCGGCCCATGCAGCGAAGGCCGGCGAGCCGGTGGTCGAGGGGGTCGAGGCGCGCCCGGAGGCCGCCGGCACCTGGCGGTTCGACGTCACCGTCCGGCACGGCGACGAGGGCTGGGATCACTATGCCGACAAGTGGGTGGTGCTGACGCCCGACGGGCAGGTGCTCGGCGAGCGCGTGCTCCTGCACCCCCACGAGGACGAGCAGCCCTTCACCCGCTCGCTCGGCGGCGTGGCGATCCCGCCCGGCACCGACGAGGTCCTGGTCCAGGCCGAGGACAGCGTGCACGGCCCGGGCCCGACCCTCGCCGTGCGTCTCGGCCCGTAGATGACGAGCACCCTTGCCGACCGGGGCCGCTGACCGATAGACCCGGGCCGAAGGCGGCGCACCGGCCGCTCGGAAGGGGACGCAGATGACCACGAATGCTCTGAAACGCCGCGTGCTGGCCGGCGAGCCCGTTTATGGCGCCTGGCTCGGCCTCGCCGATGCTGCCGTCGCCGAGCTCATGGCGCATGCCGGCTACGATTTCCTGATCCTCGACCAGGAGCACGGCCCCGGCAGCCTGGAGACGGCCGCCGACGTCATGCGTGCGGCCGAGGCCGCCGGCTGCCCCCTGGTCGTCCGCGTGCCCTGGAACGATCAGGTCTATCTCAAGCGCATCCTCGATCTAGGCGCCACCTCGGTGATGATTCCGCTGCTCGAGGGTGCGGAGGCGGCCAAGGCCGCGGTGGCCGCCTGCCGCTACCCGCCGCACGGCACGCGCGGCTACGCGGCGCCGTCCCATCGCTGCACCCGCTGGGGCAAGGACGCCAATTATCTCGCCGAATGGAACGACCGGCTCATGATCCTGGGCCAGCTCGAGAGTGCCAGGGCCGTCGACGAGGCGGCGGCGATCGCCGCCGTCGACGGCATCGACATGCCGTTCATCGGCATCAACGACATGGCGGGCTCGATCGGCCGCCTCGGCCAGCTCGACCACCCGGAGGTCAGGGAGCTGGTCGAGCGCTGCGAGAGGAACCTGCGCCCCTCCGGCAAGCCGCTCGGCACCGTTCCTTCGGCGATGCGCACCGTGCCCGAGCTCTTCGCCGCCGGCTACACCATGGTCGCGGGTGCCGTCGACTCGATGCTGCTGCGCAAGGCGGCGCTCGCCGACCTCGAGGCGCACCGACCGGGCGCCTGACGCCCCGCCTCAGCGCCGGCCGGACGCCGCCGCGGCTTCGAGCACACTGCCGACACCTTCGGCGATCAGGGGCAGCACCGGGGTCATGAAGCAGCGCACGCCGAGAGCGGTGTAACGCGCGACATTCTGGTGGCCGAGCAGCAGCGTGCCGGGGGTGCGACCGGCGGCGGCGATGCGCTGCAGGGTCCGGTCGATGGTGCCCTGCACCTCCGGGTGCTGGATCTTGCCGATGTGGCCCATGGAGGCGGCGAGGTCCGAGGGGGCCACGAAGAAGACGTCGATATGGTCGACGGCGAGGATGGCATCGAGGTTCTCGACCGCCTTCGCATCCTCGATGAGGGCGATCAGCATGGTCTGGTCGTTGGCGACCTCGAGGTAGTCGGGCACGCCGAAGCCCTGCCGGCCCGTGAAGAGCCCGCGCCGCCCGATCGGCGCGAACTTGGCGGCCTCGACGAAGCCCTTGGCATCGTTGGCGGTGTCGACATGCGGCACGCAGATGGCCTGGGCGCCGAGATCGAGGACACGGTAGATCGTGCCGTAGTCCAGCGAATTGACGCGGACGATCGAGGTCATACCCCAGAGGTCGCAGGCCCGGGTGAGGTCGCCGATATGGCCGTAGTCGACCGGACCGTGCTCGGCCTCGAGCCAGACCGCGTCGAGCCCCATCGGGCCGATCTGGTCGATGAGGTCGCTCGAGGCGAGCCCGCCGAGCGAAACGACGATCCCCCCGGCCGCGAGCTTCTCCTTGGCGCGGTTAGGCCGAATTTTGCCCATCATTCGCTCCTTCTCCGGAAATCCTGTCCCTGCATCCTCAGAAGCCGTGCACCCGCGGCAGCCAGAGGACGACCATCGGGACATACGTGACGATCACCGACCCCGCAATCAGGGGCGGCCGGAACGACACCTCGGCCCCGGAGACGCGGCCCGATCCGCTTGACAGGCCGGTCATCGTTCGGCCCCCTGAGCCCCAGGCCTTGCGGGAACACGATCCTGCGGCGAGCAGGGCAAAATAAGGTGAATGATGGCTGACCGACGCATTCTCCTGGCCGGCATCCAGCACGAGACCAACGGCTTCTCGAACCTACGGACGACCCTCGCCGACTTTCGCAGCTATCAGTATGCCGAAGGTTCGGCGATCATCGAGCGCTATGCCGGGAGCGGGACCGAGATCGGCGGGATGATCAGGGGCGCTGCCGCCGCCGGGCTCGAGCTCGTCCCCACACTCTTCACCTTCGCCATGCCCGCCGGCCTCGTCGAGGCCGGGGCGTTCGAGAAACTTCTCGGCGTCATCGAGCACCATGCGCGACCGCTCGCCCCCTTCGACGGCGCGCTCGTCGTCCTGCACGGGGCCATGGATGTGGCGGGCCGGGAGGATGCCGATGCCGGGGTCGTGCGTTTTGTGCGGGGGTTTCTCGCACCCAACGCGCCCGTCGTTGCCACGCTCGACTATCACGCGAACATCTCGCAAGGGCTGGTGGACGCGGCCGACGTCCTCGTCGGCTACGACACGTTCCCGCACAGCGATTTCTTCGAGCGGGGCGAGGAAGCGGCCTCGATCCTGGGCCGGCTGCTCGACGGGATGGAGCGACCGGCCAAGGCTTTCCGCAAGCTGCCGCTTTTGCCGGCGACGGTGAAGCAGGCGACGACCGCACCACCCATGGCGCGGATTCTCGCGGCGGCGCACGCGGCGGAGGGCCGGCCAGGAGTCCTGACCTGCACCGTCGCCGCCGGCTACACCTACGGCGACGTGCCTCATCTGGGTGCCGCGGTGCTGGCTTACGGCGAGGCAGCGGCAGCGACGGCCGCCGCCGATCATGTCGCCGGTCTTCTGTGGGCGGCGCGCAGCGAGCTCCGGGCCGATCTCGTGGCACCTGACGAGGCGGTGGCGCGGGCGATGCGCGCCGGGCGGGGGCCGGTGGTGCTGGTCGACGCGGCCGACAATCTCGGCGGCGGTGCGCCGGGCGACGGCACCGTGCTCCTGGCCGAGCTCCTGCGCCAGCAGGCCCAGGGTGCCCTCGTCGTGCTCTGGGATCCCGAGGCCGTCGAAGCGGCGGCCGGCGTGGGCGTCGGTGGCCGTTTCATCGGCGCCATCGGCGCCAAGGCCGACCGGCATCACGGCACGCCCGTGCCGGTCGAAGGCGACGTCCGGTTCGTCGGGCCGAAGACCTATGTGCGCGACGGCAGCTACATGAAGGGCACGCGCGTCGACATGGGCCACGTCGCGGTGCTGCGTGTGCAGGGCACGACCATCGTCCTGACCAGCCTGCGTGTTCCGCCCTTCGATGCCACTCACCTGCGCTGCCTCGGCCTCGATCCCGCGGCACAGCAGATCCTGGTGGTGAAGTCCGCGGCCGCCTGGCGTGGCGCCTTCGGCGACGTCGTGGCTGACGCCATCCTCACCGACACGCCCGGCATCTGCTCGCAGCGGCCGGATCGCCTGCCCTATTCGCGCCTTCGCCGGCCGGTCTATCCCATCGATCCGGCTGTCGTCTGGACGCACTCATGACGCCGTCGATCGTCATTTCGGCGAGGTTGGCGGGAGCCGGCCGCCGGGCCGGTTCGCCGCAGGGCCGGGAGCGGCGCCCTAGCCGATCCAGACCTTGTTGAACTGGTGGTAGTTGGTCGGATGGGGCGGGTAGCCGTGCACCGTCGTCTTGGCGATGGTGTAGACCGGCTGCCAGACCGGCAGGATGACGAAGGCGTCGTCGCGCATGATCTGCTCGACACGCTCCATCAGCACCTTTCGCTCCTCGACGTCGAGCACCGCCTCGGCCGCGTCGAGCGCCGCCTCGAACGCCGGGTTGTTGTAGTGGCTCTCGTTCCAGGGGACCCCGGCGCGATAGCCGACCGAGAGGACCATGGTGCCGAGCGGGCGGTGGGTCCAGGAGGTGGCGCCGAACGGCGTCTGCGTCCAGATCTCCCAAAAACGCGAGGACGGCATGACGTTGATGCCGAGGCGGATGCCTGCATCCTGCATCTGGTCGCGCATCGCCTCGCAGACCGACTGCTGCCAGACGCCGTTGGTGTTGCCGACGTCGATGGTGAGGTCGATGCCGTCGGGGTAGCCGGCCTCGGCGAGGAGCGCCTTGGCCGCGTCGATGTCGCGCTCAAGCGGCGGCAGCGGGAACCACTCGGGATGGACCGGGGCCACGTGGTAGTCGTCGCCGACGTCGCCGGCCTCGCCGAACACCAGCTCGCGGATGCGCGCCCGGTCGAGCGAGAGCTGCATGGCCTGGCGCAGCTTGACGTTGTCGAAGGGCGCCACATCGACCTGCATGCGGCAGGCGAGCGTCTGGGCGGTGCGGGCCGGCAGAATCTGGCCGTCCAGCGCCTCGGCGAAGGCGAGCTGCTCGTGGCCGAAGGAATAGATGGCGTCGACATCGCCGCCGGCGAAGGCGACGAGCTGGTTCTCGGGGTCGAAGTTGAAGTAGCGGATCTCGTCCAGATAGACCTTGCCGCCCCAGTACTCGAAGGGCTCGCCATTGGTCATCTCGGTGACCCGGTTGAGCGAGCAGCGGTCGCCGACCGCGAGCTCGACCAGCGTGTAGGGGCCGGTGCCGATCGGGTTGTCGGAGAAGGGTGCGGTGAACGACGGATGGAGGATGGCACAGGGGTAGTTGTAGAGGTCCTCGGGGAAGGAAAGCACCGGCTGCCTGGTGTTGAAGCGGATGGTCAGGTCGTCGACCACCTCGATGGCCCCGTCGCGCAGGCGCTTGGTGGTCTTCGGCGTGCCGTCCTCGTTCTTCTCGCCCGTGTCGACATCGTCGACCAGGGCCGCGATGGACGAAAGACCGACATTGGAGGAGCCGACCGCCGGATCGACCCAGCGCTCGACGTTCCACTTGACGTGCTCGGCGACGAAGTCGTCGCCATTGTGCCACTTGACGCCTGGCCGGAGGTGGAAGGTCCAGGTCCTGAGGTCGTCGGAGGCTTCCCAGCTCTGCGCCAGCATCGGCCGGGTGATGTTGTCCGGCCCAGTCATCGCCAGGTACTCGATGACGTGGCGGGCCTGGTTGGACATCTCCGTCCAGCTGAAGGCGGCCGGGTCGTCCACGCGCTGCACCATCATGGCGACGGTCAGCACACCGCCCATGACGGCATCGGGATCGTCCGGCGGGAAGGGCATGTCGTCGGCCGCCATGGCCGGCGCCGGCAGGCCCGCCATGGCGTAGGCCGCCGAGGCGCCGACGCCGAGGAGTGCCGCGACGCGGACAAAGGAGCGGCGGTCGAGGCGGCCCCGTTCCATGAGATCGAGCGCCTCGTTCACCTTCGGGTGCAAACGGCCGGGCTTCGAGCGCGTGGTCATCGGTTCTCTCCCTACCCTGCTCGGGGTCTGATCGTGGCGGGAGGGGAACCCCTCGGGCCTCCGAGGTCAAGCCAAAAACCGCAAGGGCTGGACGAGGTGGCTATTGGCGCCGCAAACTGTCCACCACGATGAAAGAGCCGGTCAAAGCGATGCTGGAGACGATCGACCGTCACGCCGCCTCGACGGCGGAGGTGCTCGGCCGCGACCACATCGACCCCCGCGTGATGGCCGCGGTCTCCCGGGTGCCGAGGGAGCAGTTCGTCCCGGAGGACGAGCGCCATCTGGCCCATGGCGACCATCCGCTGCCGATCGGCCATGGCCAGACCATCTCGCAGCCCTTCATCGTGGCGTTCATGACCGACCTCCTCGACCTGCAGCCGGCGCATCGCGTGCTCGAGGTCGGCACCGGCTGCGGCTATCAGGCGGCCGTGCTGGCGGAGCTCGCCGATTCGGTCGACACGATCGAGGTCGTGCCGGAGCTGGCGGCCGCAGCGCGGGCCCAGCTGGCCCGGCTCGGCTATGCCAACGTCCGGGTCCATGTCGGCGACGGCCGGCTCGGCCTCGAGGATCGGGCACCCTTCGATCGCATCATCGTGACGGCAGCGCCCGAGCGGGTGCCGGAGGCGTTGACCCGCCAGCTCGCCCCGGGTGGCCGACTGGTCATTCCGGTCGGCGCCGGCCCCTGGCAGCAGACGCTCCTGATCGTCGAGAAGGATGAAGAGGGCCGCCTCGCCGAGCGGCGGACGATCGGCGTCGCCTTCGTCCCGCTGGTGGCGGGCGACGCCTGACGCGGTCAGGCGGGCAGTGGCACGTTCGACCAGATGTCGGCGAGTGAAATCGTGATGCCGGGCGGGTCGAGCACAAGCTCGCCCTCGGTCCGGATGGTCGCAAGGAAATGCCCATCGCCATCGGCGCGACGCTCGTGATGGAGCAGGCGGCGCTCCTCCTGGCTGACGAAGAGATAGTGGCGGACGGCGGGATGGCGGAGATAGAGGTCGAGCTCGTGGCCCAGATCGTCGCGCTCCGACGAGGGTGAGGCGATCTCGACGACGACCAGCGGCTCCTCGACCCTGGGCTGTGCCAGATCGACCTCGGCGCAGGTCACGACGATGTCCGGAATAAGCGAGGAGCTGGCGACCTCGACAATGGCGCCATCGGCGAGGACGAGGCAGGGGCGGCCGCGCAAGGCGACGTTCAGGGCGGCGGCAAGGTTCGTCTTGACGAGCGTGTGCCGCAGGGAGCCGGGCGCCATCATCCGCGGCATCCCCTCGATGAACTCCCACGTCGCGGGCTGGCGCTGGTGCCAGAGGCGGAAGTCGTCCAGCGTTCGGGGCAGATCGGTGTCGGGGCGTGCTCGGGCCATGCGAAACCTCACTCGGGCCGTCATATGATAGCTCAATCGCCTACGACATGCGACCTCGAGGCCATCTCGCCAAATGGGGCAGGCCCCCGATGACGCAGATTGGCGAAGGGAACGGGTGATGGATTGCTCGCTGCAAGCGGAGGACAGGCCTTGACCGAGACCTTTCGCCTCGCGCTTCGGGCCGTGAATCTCGGACGCGCCGTCAGTGGATTGGACGACTGGCTCGGGCAGGTCGAAACGCGGGCTCGCGAGGCCGTCTCGGCCGGGGCGCGGCTGCTGCTGATGCCAGAATATGCGAGCGAGGCGTGGCTCGGCTTCAAGCCGGCGGGGTTGCCGCCCACAGGCGAGATCGCGTGGCTGGCGGGCGTCGCCGAAGCGGCCCTGCCCGGCCTGCAGGGGATCGCCGAAAGGTGCGGCATAGCGCTCCTGCCGGGCACCATGCCCTGGGCGGTCGCTGGTGCCTTTCGCAACCGGGCCTGGCTGATCCGCCCCGACGGCCGACTCCTCGCCCAGGACAAGCTCTGCCTGACACCTTTCGAGCGCGACCCGGAAAGCTGGACGCTCGCGCCCGGCGACCGGCTCCGCCTCTTTGCGCTCGATGGCTGGCGCTGCGCCGTGCTGGTCTGCCTCGACGTGGAGATGCCGGCCCTCGCCTGCCTGCTGGCGCCACTGCACCTGGATCTCGTCCTGGTGCCGTCGATGACCGACGCGACCTCGGGGCACGCCAGGGTCTTCGGCTGTGCCAGGGCGCGGGCGGTCGAGCTGATGTGCGCCGTCGCCTGCAGCGGGGTGGTCGGCTCGGCACCGGGCAGCACCCAGAACCCGAGAAACGTCTCGGGCAACGCGGTCTACCTGCCGTGCGAGCCCACGCTCGGCTCGACCGGCGTGCTGCTCGCCACACCGGTGACGGACGGGTGTCACGGCGAGGAGCCGTTCGATGTGGTGGACCTGCCGCTCGGCGTCATTCGCGCCATACGTGCTGAGGGCGGGGAGGTCTGGCCCGGTGCCTGGTCGGCGGCGGGGGTCCAGATCGAGCTCGAGGGTTCCTAGGCCGGCAGCGCCCGGCAAT
>Ga0209607_1002720_pt1 | contig 13952 bp, 9 predicted proteins | sample AD_UKC117_MetaG_FD_184413 | JGI IMG/M metagenome (GOLD analysis project Ga0209607, IMG submission 184413) | Active sludge microbial communities of municipal wastewater-treating anaerobic digesters from Hong Kong - AD_UKC117_MetaG (SPAdes)... | ecosystem: Engineered > Bioreactor > Anaerobic >... | reverse complement strand
AGCCGGCCCTCGGCGGTCGCGATGCCGCTCTCCAGCCTGAGCCGGTCGAGGACGAACTGGCCGGGTGCCCGCTGCCCGCCGACCACGGCCAGGGTCAGCCGGTCGCCGAGCACGGCCGCGATATCCGCGGGCATCGCACCCTCGACCGGCACCACCTCCGCCTGGAGGTCGATCGACGGGTTCTCGCCATAGGCGAGCGCCAGCCCGGCATCGGCGGCGACCAGGCCCTGGACGGCGAGGGCGAGATCGGCGCGCCAGTTGTCGAGCGGGCCCTCGCCCTTCAACTGCAGGGTCAGATCGCCCGCCTGCCCGATCCCGGTGAGCGAGGCCATGAGCCCGCCCGTCTCGCTGCCCTCGACGTCGAGGCCGATCCGGCGCTGGGCCAGATCGAGCGTGGCCGCGAGGCCGAGCGAGGCGGTGGCCTGGTCGATGCGGGTGAGGTCCAGCCTGGCCTCGGCATGGCGCCCTTCCGGCCCGGTCGTGGCATTGCCCTCGAGGTTGAAGACCGCGTCCTGGCCGATCAACGCCTGGCCGAGCTCGATCCGGTCCACATGGATGCGCTCCGCCGTGACCCGCGGCAGGCTCTCCGGCAGCTCCGGCGCCGCCGGCAGGCTGAAGGGCTCGTCCGTCTCGGGCGCCGGCGGCGGCTCCGGTGGGGGCGGCAGGTTGGGTGCCCGCTGCACCGCGACGCGGGCCGCCCCGGCCTCCTCGATGACGACCTCGCCGCGCAGCAGCGGCGTCGGCGCCAGCTTGACCCGCGCATTGTCGACCTCGAGCCAGCGGCCCTCGTCATCGGCGAGCGAGAAGCGGCCGATGCGGATGTCGAACGGCAGGAAGCCGCTCAGATCCTCGACCTCCGCCGTCTGCTGCTCGCCCTCCAGGCTGCTCTCGATGAGGCCGCTGATCTGGTCCTTGGCGACACGGGTCTGGGCGAGCGCCAGGGCCGCGCCGAAGAGCACGACGGTGCCGAGGACGATGCCGAGAAGCGAAAGCAGGATCTTGCGGAGCATGGTCTTGATCTGGTGCGGGTGCCGCCGGATTGCCAACCTTATGGCATGCCGCAAGACCCGCCGCCATGCCTGCCCGCCGCCATGCCCGCACGGGGCCGGCCCGGGCTCGGCCGACGCTCAGAACGCCTGGCCGATCGAGATGTAGAGCTGCCAGGCATCGTCGATGCCCTTGCGTCGGTCGACGGGCACACCGACATCGGCGCGAATCGGCCCCACCGGGGAGATGTAGCGCACCCCCGCGCCGGTGCCGAACTGCCAGGCCTCGTTGAGCTCGGGCGTCTGCGGCTCGAAGGCGCTGCCGCCGTCGAGGAAGACGACACCCTCGAGATTGCCGACCACCCGATAGCGCACCTCGGCATTGGCCGCGAGCAGCGAGCGGCCGCCGGTCGGCTCGCCGTCGTCGAGCGGGCCGGCGCGCTGGAACGGCACGCCACGCACCGTGCCGCCGCCGCCGGCATAGAAGCGCTCGTCGGCGGGGATCTCATTGATGCTGGCGCCGACGATGGACCCGGCGATGCCGCGGAACGCGAGGACCAGCCGCGGATTCTTGGCGAGGCGGAAATAGCGCGTGCCGGTGAGCTGGCTCTTGAGGAACTGCGTCCCGGGATTGAGGGTATCCCAGTAGGGCGCGGTTTCCAGAACGATGCGATAGCCGGTCGACGGATCGAGCAGGCTGTCGCTGCGATCGTAGCGCAGCCCCGCCGGGATCGAGAGCAGGGCGAAGCGCTCCTCCTCGTTGTCCTGGTCCTCGACATCGGCGAGCCGGTAGGCGACGCCGAGCGTGCCGCTCAGCCGCTTGTTGAAATGCCGCTCGACACCGAGCGAGGCCTGGATCGAGGTGCTCTCGAAGGCATCGGTGTCCTCGTGGCTCAGCGAGCCGCCGGCCAGCAGGTCGAGATCGGGCATGAAGATGTCCGGCTTGCGCAGCTGGCCTTGCAGCCGCTGCACCGACTGGCCGAGCTCGGCCTCGACCCGCAGCCGCTCGGCCGCCCCCAGGATGTTGCGATGCTCCCAGAAGGCTCGGACGTTGGGGCCCTCGTCGCTGACATACCCGACGCCGGCGCCGATGGTCCGGGGCTTGCGCTCGGTGACCTCGAAGGAGACCGGCCAGTTGCCGTCGGCGTCCGGCTCCGGCCCCTCGATCACCCGCACGGCGGCAAAGAGATTGGTGTCGATCAGCCGCTGCTGGGCGCGCTCGACATCCGCCGGGTCGTAGCGGCGCCCCGGCACGATCTTGGTCCGCTGCTCGAGGAAGCCGTCGTCGATGTCGGTCTGGCCGAAAACCACCGGCGTCGCGAAATGAAGGACCGGCCCAGGCTCGATCGCGAGCTCGACATCCATCGTCCGGATCTCCGGATCGATGATCGACCGGCGGTCGCCCACCCTGGCCATGGCATGACCCTGCACCCTGGCATCGCGCAGGAGGCTGGATTCCGCCGCGATCACGACATCGGCCCGGGCGGGCTCCCCCTCGCGCAGCCCGATCTTGCCGGGCGACGGCGCCTCGTAGCCGTGCGGATCGCCGATCACCTCGATCTTGCGATCGAGGAAATGGTAGAGGGGGCCGGGCTCGACCTCGAACACGACGTGCGCCGCCACCGCCCCCAGGGCCTGGTCGACCATGCCCACCCCGGTCGCCAGCGTCGGCGGTGCCGGATCCTCGTCGATGCGGAAGCCGACGGCGCCCTCGTAATAGCCCTCGGAGCGCAGCGTCGCCTCGAGCCGGGGCACGTCGCCGCGGGCCCGGTTGCGCAGGATCGCGAGGCTGGGCGGCGGCCGGCCGGTTTCCTGGGCCGCCGTCGACGCGGCGCGGAGCTGGCCGACGAGCGTGCTGTCGGCGGGACCCTCGAAGCGGACGTCATAGGTGATGCGGGGCCCGCTCTGGCTCTCGTCGTCGCCCAGCCCGCCCCCGTTGCCGGCGCTGCAGGCGGCGAGCGCCGGCAGCAGGACAACGGCCAGGAGCCGGCAGAAGCGCCGGAGGCCGGCGCCGGCCGAACGGCCCCGGGCCGCGCCCTGTGCCCGGCGGCCGATCGGCATCGCCATCAGGTGCCGCCGCGTCGTCGCTGGCCGGTGTCCGCGGCGGCGATGCTCAGGGACGGGCGGGCTGCGGCCGTCGCCTCCGCCGCCGCCGGACCGGCAGCCTCGTCGTCCGCCGGCGGCTCGGCTGCCGCCTCATCGGCCCTGAGCGCGTGGTGCGCCCGCTCGATGAACATGGGCGGTGCCCTGCCGTCCTTGCCGACGCCGAAATAGACGGTCTGGTGCGGGAACGGGATCTCGATGCCGAGCTCGTCGAAGCGCAGCTTGATGCGCCTGAGGAACTCGCGCCTGATGCCCCATTGCTCGCCCGGCCGGGTCTTCGAGCGCATGCGGATCACGACCGCGGAATCGCCGAGCGCATCGACGCCCGCAATGTCGAGCGGCTCCACGATGAGGCGACGATAGGGCCATTCCTTGCGCATCCGATCGTCGATCTCGCGCAGCACCCGGATCACCTCGTCGGTGTTCTCGCGGTAGGCCACGCCGACATCCATGACCGCGAAGGAGAACTCCTTCGTCATGTTGGTGACCACGTCGATCGAGCCATAGGGGATCGTGTGGGCGTTGCCGTCGTAGCTGCGCAGCGTGATCGTCCGCATCGACATGTTCTCCACCACCCCGGCCTTGCCGGCGATGTCGATGACGTCACCGACCCGGATCGTGTCGCCGAGCAGGATGAAGAGGCCGGTGATCAGGTCCTTGACCAGCGCCTGCGAGCCGAAGCCGATGGCGAGGCCGACGACGCCGGCACCGGCGAGCAGCGGCGCCGCCTCCACGCCCAGATGGCCGAGCGCCGTGAACAGCCCCGCCATGCCGAAGAAGAAGAAGGCGACGTTCTTGAAGATGCTGGCCAGCGTGCGCGAGCGGTTGCTGTGCCGCGGCTTGCCGAACTGGTCCTTGGCATTGGCGAAGCGGTTGGCGAGATAGCCGGTCAGCTCGAAGGCCGCGATCGTCGACGCGACGATCAGCATGATGCTGCCGACGAGGGCGAGGAAGTCCCTGCCGGTCGGCGAGGTCAGCCAGTCGAGGACGCCGGTGTTCCAGACGGAGAGGATGGCGATCATCGCCGCCAGGCTGACGGCGCCACGCAGCAGCAGGCGCGCCGGCCCGGCATAGCGATCGGCCCGCTCCTGGACGCCCGGCAGGGCATCCTCGCTGTCACCGGCGGCCGGCGCGCCATCCGGGAGCAGGCGCTTGATGCCCAGCGTCGCCAGCCGTGCCACGACCAGGATGGCAAAGGTCGAAACCGTCGCCCGGCTGAGAAAGATGATGCCGTTCGGCACCTTGAGGGCCCAGACCAGGTAGTGCAGCAGCACGAGGCCGATGGCGAAATAGGACCAGGTGCGCGCAAGGAAGCCGCCCGGGATGAAGCGGACCAGCGGGCTCTGGCTGTTCTCGTTCCAGGTGCGGATGCCCTCGGCGACGGGCTCGCGCACCCGGACGATGAGCACGATCGCGATCCCGGCGACCGCCAGATACAGGAGATGGACCAGAAAGGTGAAGAGCGGCTCCGGCAGCCCCAGGACCAGGAGCGCATAGAGCACGCCGAAGCCGATCAGCCCGAGCCGGCCGATGCCCAGGAGACCCCGCCGGCAGATGGCCGCGGTGCCGTCGCCGACGGATGCGAGGTGCAGGCCGATGCCGGTCTCGCCGAACAGCAGCCGGACGCCGGCGCCCCAGAGCATGGCGACGAAGAGCAGGCCGCCGAGGCTGAGCTCCGCCCCGGCCACCCTTTGAATGTCCACGTCATAGATCGCGGCCACCGAATTGCTGATCCAGAGCATGCCGAGGGTCAGCCCGGCGAACGTGACGGCGGCCACGATCTCGATCGCGAAGCGGCCGAGCAGCGTCGCCTTAGGGCGCGCGGGATCCGGCTCGGGTCGCAGCCGCAGCACCATCGACCGGGCGGCGAGGCCCACCGCGAGGATGAGCACGACGGCGCCCAGGACGCCGACCCAGACGGTGCGCTGCTCCGGGTCGGTGACCTGATCCTCGACCCACTCGTACAGCGCCGGCAGCTGCTCGGTGGATTCGATGGCGTCGGTCAGGATCTCGGCGAGGTTGGCGCTGCGGCGGCGAAGCTCGGTCGTCAGGTCCTCGACCACCGTGACCGCCACCGTGTCGCTGGGTGGCTTGGCCGAGGGCGGCGCCTCGCCCTCCCGGGCGGCACGCAGCCGGTCGAGCAGGGCAGCCCGGCGCTCCGGATCCTCGAGGGTGCGGATCACCGCCTCGATGTCGTCGCTCGCCGACGTATCGGCGGCCGCTGGTGCTGCCGGCGACATCGGCATCATCTGGGCATGCGCCGGGCCGGCGAGCGCCCAGAGCGCCAGGACGCCGAGGAGCGCAGCCATCCAGGGCCGGAGACGTCGAAAGGTCATGAAGGAACCGAAAGGTGATCGGATGACCGAGCTTCCAGACGACGGCATGTCGCGGGCCCTCGCCCGGAGCGGCTGTCAAGCTGTACAACCAGGACGCGAGCCTACTCCACGCCGCCACTTTCGCAAGACCGATGCGAGCGTAGAGCCTCAGCCGGTTTTCGCAAGACCGCCGCGCAGCGACTGCAGGGCCTGCTCGAACCGCCAGGCCGAGCCGACGATGGCATCGAGGCTGTTGCCGGCCGGCCGCCAGCCGAGGGTACGGCAGAGCCGCCGATTGTCGGCCACCAGGACCGCCGGGTCGCCCGGCCGGCGCGGGCCGCTCTGGACGGGAATGTCGATGCCGGTCACCCGCCGCACCGCCTCGATCACCTCGCGGACGCTGAAGCCGTGGCCGTAGCCGCAATTGGCGATCAGCGGCTCGCCACCCCCCACGAGGTGATGCAGGGCCAGCACGTGCGCTGCCGCCAGATCGTCGACATGCACGTAGTCGCGAACGCAGGTGCCGTCCGGGGTCGGGTAGTCCGTCCCGTTGACGTGCATCGCCGGCCGCAGGCCGATGGCCGTCTCGAGCGCCACCTTCACCAGATGGCTGTTGTTCGGCGTCGCCTCGCCGATCCGCGCTGCGGCGTCGGCACCGGCGACGTTGAAGTAGCGCAGGATCGCGTAGCCGAGCCCGGCCGCCGCCGCGATGTCCTGCAGCGCCCGCTCGGCCATCAGCTTGCTGGCGCCGTAGGGATTGATCGGTCGGAGCGGCTGGTCCTCGTCGATCAGCTCGACGTCGGGCTGGCCGTAGACCGCGGCGGTCGACGAGAAGACGACGTGGCGGATGCCGTACTGGGCGCAATGATCGAAGAAGCGAAAGGCGTTGCTGGCGTTGTTGAAATAGTACTTGGCGGGGTGCCGCACCGATTCGCCGACCCAGATGTGCCCGGCGCAGTGGATCGCGGCGTCGAACGACGCGGCCGACAGCACGCGCTCGAGGCGTTGCCGGTCGCCGAGGTCGCCGATCTCGAGCTCGGCCCCCGGCACCGCCCATTCGTGCCCGGAATAGAGATTGTCGAAGACGGTGACGCGATGCCCGGCGGCGATCAGGTCACGGACGATGTGGCTGCCGACATAGCCGGCCCCGCCGGTGACGAGAACACGCAATCCGGTGGGAGCCTCGGGCATGGCAGATCCTTTGCGACACGTCGTGGGACACACTCCCCGGGCGGCTCTTGGCAGCGCGCCGGCGAGGCGCGGACCATATCCGCTCAGCAGTCAGATACGCGTGAACAACCGGCGGCGGAAGCATATCTTGCTACGCTTTGGAAGAGATCCGGGACACCGCCAGGCCGCGCAGACGACGAAGGTCAGCGGGGTTGCCCGGTCGAGAGAAACCGGTGATCGGTGCCTTCGAGGACCACGCAGGTCAGGTTGCCGGTGTAGCAGGCGCCGGTGTCGATGCCGATCCGGTTGCGGCGAATGGCCGGTGCGTCCTCGACCGTGTGGCCGTGCACGATGATCTTGCCGGCGTCGCCGACCCAGCTCAGGAACGGCTCGCGAATCCAGATCAGGTCCTCCTCCACCTGGTCGGCGAGCGGGACGCCGGGGCGGATGCCGGCATGGCAGAACAGATAGTCGCCGAACGGCAGGGCGAGCTCGAGGTCGACGAGCAGCCGCCGGTGGGTGGCCGGCACCTCCGTCTGCAGGCGGTCGCGAGCTTCCGACAGACGCTCCTCGGGCGAGCGGTCGAGCGCCAGCGGCACGCCGTAGCTGAGAAGGGTCGCGTCACCGCCGAAGCGGAGCCAGCTCTCGCCGACCGGCTCGCCGGCGAGAAAGTCACGGAGCCAGGCGTCGTGATTGCCGAGCAGCAGCACCCGGTCGAAATCGTCGGGTGGCTCGCTCGCCAGATGGTCGAGCACCTTGCGGCTGTCGAACCCGCGATCGACATAGTCGCCGAGATAGACGAGCAGGTTGCGGCACCGCTCGGCGCGGGACGCGGCATCGGCCACGATCTGCGCCTCCAGCGCCCGCAGCAGATCGATCCTGCCGTGCACGTCGCCGACCGCGTAGACGCGGGCACCCTGCGGCACCCGGGGTTGGCGACCACCGACCCGGGGTGTCTCGTCGATCGCCGGGCGCGGGCGCTGGAACAGTCGCTTCAGCAGGGTTTTCTCAACTCACAATAGAATTTTGCCGCGACGAGCCCGACGGCGCCCGGACAACTCGTGGCAAACGCGTTACAGCATCAATGGTTTGCGGGCAATTCCGCACATTGCGCAGAAAATGCCCTACCCTCCGGTTGTCACGCCTCGCCAAACCGGATAGATGCACCGATGGTTGATCCGGTTGTCGCCGGTGGCGTGGCCGCTCGCGTCGTCGTTCGTCCGAGCAAGTTCTAGCGCCGTTCATGACCGCATGCACGCGGCATGTGCGAATCGGATGGAGCGGGCGTTCGACGGTTCTTGATTCCGGGTGCCCGGCAGACGATGACCGACGGGCAAGCGGGTGCAGGGCCGTTGCTCGGCAGCAGCCGTCCGAGGGGCACCTCCTGAAGCGGAGTAGAGTGATGACGACGACCAGGCTGATCGGCGCTCTCGTGGCCGGGGCGGCTGTGCTGGCACCGCTCGCGACGGCGGCCCAGGACATTCGCAACGTGCCGGTGCAGAACCGGCCGCGCCCCGACTACGACCCGCTGGGCATTCGGGCACGGGCCTTCCTGATCTATCCGGAAATCGAAACCGGCGTGGCCTATGACGACAACATCTTCTCGACGAGCGACAACGAGGATGACGACGTGATCTTCACGGTGCGTCCCGCGATCACCGCCAGGTCGCAATGGTCCCGTCACCAGCTCAATCTCTCCGCCTTCGGCGATTTCGGCTTCTACGCCGACCACAACGACAGCAACTACCAGGACTTCGGCGTCGGTGCCGGCGGTCGCATCGATGCGCTGCGCAACAGCCGGACGAACATCCAGACCAACTTCGCCCGCCTGCACGAGGACTCCGAGGAGGCCGACGCCCAGGGCAACGAGGACGTGACCCAGTACTACCGGATGGGCATCAACCTCAGCCACCGCCACGAGTTCACCCGCGTCTACGTCGAGCCGATCGCCCGGTTCCTGCGCCTCGACTACGACAATGCCGGCGATGTCAGCAACACCGACCGCGACCGCAACGAGTACGCGCTCGGGCTGCGGACGGGCTACGCGCTCTCGCCACGCATCGCCCCCTTCTTCGAGCTGACCGGCAGTGCCCGGGAATATGACGAGACCCCGGGGCTCGATCGGAACTCGACCGGCTTCGACGCGCTGATCGGCACCACCATCGATTTCACCGGCGTGATCTTCGGCGAGGTCTCCGCCGGCTACACGCGGCGCGAGTACGACGACAACGACCTCGAGAATGTCGACGGGTTGGCCGGCAATGCCGCGGTCACCTGGAACGTGACCCCCCTGACCTCGGTGATCTTCGACGGCCAGGCGGGCATCGACGAGACGACGATCACCTACGAGGGCGACACGGCGACCGCCAACAACTACGCCGGCCTCGCGATCAACGTCTTCCACGAGCTCAGGCGCAACATCATCGTCAATGTCAATGGCGAGTATGTGCGCGACGACTACGAGGGCACGGGGCGAACCGACAACACCTACCGAGCCGGTGCCGGCGTCACCTATCTGATCAACCGCCGCTTCTCGCTCGACGCGACCTACGACTTCAGCCATCGCCAGTCGGACGACGGGGATGCGGAGTTCGACCGCAATATCTTCCGCATCGGCCTCTCCGCCAAGCTATGAGCGGCAGTCGCATCGCGGCACCTGCCTGCGATGCCCGGCGCCGCCGTCCTCTGCTTGCTCGACCATGGCTTTATTCTTGAGTAACGTTCGCCGTGTAGTCAGGTACGGATGGGCGTCGTCGCCGGCTGCTTGCGGCGAATCGGACGCATGGACGTGGTGCGTGAGAGCGGTGGAGAGAGAATGATGACGACGACTTGCCGCAAGCTCCTGGCGGGGTTGGTGCTCGGGCTGGGGCTGCTGCTCAGCGCCTGTGGCAGCCCATCGCCCGGCACGCTCGGCCCCGCTGCCGGCGCCGGCACGGGGGCGGACGGCACGCCGGCGGCGCGCCTCAGCGCTCCCGCCTACACACTCGACAGCGGCGACCGGATCCGCATCGTGGTCTTCCGCCACGAGGATCTCTCCGGCGAGTTCGAGATCGATGGCGGCGGCACGTTCGCCATGCCGCTGATCGGCGAGATCAACGCCGCCGGCCTCACCGCGCGCCAGCTCGAGGACCGCATCGCCACCAGGCTCAAGGACGGCTACCTCGTCGACCCGCAGGTCAGCATCGAGGTGCTCAACTATCGACCCTTCTTCATCCTCGGCGAGGTCAACGCGCCCGGCAGCTATCCCTACGTCTCGGGCATGAGCGTGATCAACGCCGTGGCCCTCGCCGGCGGCTTCACCTACCGGGCCAAGGAGGATGGGATCGAGATCCAGCGCGGCGGCTCGGGCGCCCCCTCCGTGGTGGTGACGGTCGACACGCCGATCCTGCCGGGCGACATCCTCCGCGTCCCCGAACGCTTCTTCTGAGCCAGCGGTGCAGACCGGCACCGCCGCCGCCCCGGTGCCGGCGGCGGTTGTCTGTCGTGCGGCAGGGCCGCAAGCGCTGTTGACGGAGGGCATCGATGGCTGAGGCGCGGCAGGGCAAGCCGGGCTGGCTGGACTGGCGGAGCTGGCTCGCCTCCCTCGCGATCTATCGCGACCCGAGGGTCGTCGGCGTGCTGTTCCTGGGATTCTCGAGCGGCCTGCCGATCATGCTCATCGCCGCGACGCTCAGCACCTGGCTGCGCGAGGAGGAGGTGACCCGGGCCGCCATCGGCCTCTTCGGCTTCGCCTTCGCCCCCTACACCTTCAAGTTCGCCTGGGCGCCGCTCATGGACCGGCTGCCTTTGCCGCCGTTCACGAGCCTGCTCGGCCGGCGCCGCGGCTGGATGATCGCGGCGCAGATCGGCCTCGTCCTCTCGATCTTCGCGCTCGGCCGGACGAGCCCCGCCGAGGACCTCTGGTGGACCGCCTTCTTCGCGGTGCTCGTCGCCTTCTTCTCGGCCAGCCAGGACATCGTCATCGACGCCTATCGCGTCGAGATCCTGCCGAAGGAGAAGCTCGGCGCCGGCGCCGGGGTCGTCGTGCTCGGCTATCGCGTCGCCATGTGGGTGGCGACCGCCGGTGCCCTGCTGATCGCCGAGGCCTTCGGCTGGTCCGCTGCCTACACGGTGATGGCGCTGCTCGTCCTCGTCGGCATGGGCACGGTGCTGTCCATCGGCGAGCCGGCGCAGTCCTCGACCGCCCTCATCGACCAGGAGGTGCTCGAGGAGGACCGCCTGCTCCGCCAGACCACACCAGCCAGGCTCGCTCCCTTCAAGGGCCTCGGCGGGCTCCTCCTGGCGGCCGTGATCGGTCTCGGGGTGTGGCAGCCGCTCTCGACCCTCTTCGGCATCGTGACGGCACCACCGGAATCCTGGTCGATCTCGGGCGCCATCGTGCTCGCCGGCAACCTCGCCGTCACGGCGCTCGGCATGCGGCTCGCCTGGCTGCTCTACCGCCGGACACCCGATGCCCTCGCCCGGACCAAGAACTTCGCCCTGCTCGCCATCGCCTGGGCGACCGTCGAGACACTCTGGTATGCAATCGGGCCAGAGGCGCCCTTCTTCGCCACGCTGCACGGCTGGCTGGTGCTCGGCCTCCTCTTTCTCGTCAGCAACTGGGTCGTCGGCCTCTTCGGTGCGGCACCGTTCACCTACGAGGCCTTCATGGCCCCGGTCTGGCTGACCGTCGTCGGCTTCTGGCTCGAGCTCGTCGCCCTGCTCACGCTCTACGGCTTCACCTATTTCAGCCGCCGGGCGCAGGCCAATTTCGGGATGGTGCCGATCGCCGAGGAGAGCAGGGTCCATCTCTGGATGCGGCGGGCGGTGATCGAGCCGTTCTACGACTTCGTCAGGCGCAACGGGCTCCGGGTCGCCGTCGTCATCCTCGCCTTCATCTCGGTCTACAAGGCAGCCGACGTCGTCCTCACCCTGATGGCGAACCCCTTCTACATCGATGTCGGCTTCGACAAGGCGGAGATCGCCTGGGTCTCGGGCACGTTCGGCCTCTGGATGACCCTGATTGGCGGCATCCTCGGCGGCGTGCTGGTCTTCCGCCTCGGCCTGATGCTCTCCTTGGCCCTCTCCGTGGCGCTGATGGCGGGCTCGAACCTGATGTTCCTGCTCCTGTCCTGGGTCGGGCCGAACCTCGCCCTCTTCCACGCCGTCATCCTGGTCGAGAACGTCACCGCCGGCCTCGGCACGACCGTCTTCGTCGCCTACCTCTCCTCCCTGTGCAACATCCACTACACGGCGGTGCAGTACGCCTTGCTCACCTCCTTCATGCAGCTCCTCGGCAAGTTCGTCATCGTGCCGTCGTCCGGCTTCTTCGCGGACGCCGTGGGCTGGTCGGTCTTCTTCCTGACCTCCACCCTCTTCGCCCTGCCCGCCCTCTTCCTGCTCTGGCTGCTGTGGCGCTGGGGCCTGGCCGTCGAGACACCGGCGGCAGCACGCGCCTAGGAGCCTGGCCATCTCTCGGCCAGGCTGCTAGGCCGGCACCTCCTGCATCGAGCGGGCATCCGCCTCGCGGCGTTCCAGCTTGCCGAAGATCTCCTTCAGCCGGCTCAGGCTGTAGGGCTTGACGATGAAGCCGAAGGCGCCCTGGCGCAGCGCCTTGACGACGACGTCCTGGGTGCTGTGATGGGTGACCATGACGATCGGCAGCGCCGGGTCGGCGAGGCGCAGCTCGCGCAGGAGATCGAGGCCGCTGGCGGCGATGAGCTCGACATCGAGGAACACCAGATCGAGCGGGTGGCGGCGAAAAATGTCCCTGGCCGAGCGCGGGTCGGCGGCCTCGAACAGGCGAAGATTGCGCCGCGCGTCGTAGATGGCCTGACGAAGCAGCATCCGCTCGCTGCGCGCATCGTCGACGATGAGGATCGAGAAAGGCCGCATGAAGCTCCCGGCGCACTCCTGGGCTGGTTCTGCGCCGATCCTAGCCCCCATCCTTTGCCAATTCCTTAACGCGGCGCTAGCCACGTCGACCGCGCATCAATAGATGGTCGCCCATGTCCGCCGCCTTCGGGGCGATCGCACCCGTCTTCCTCCTCCTGGCCCTGGGCTTCGCCCTCGGGCGGCGCCAGTTTCCGGCGGTCGGCTTCTGGCCGGCGGTCGAGCGGCTGGTCTACTGGTGCCTCTTCCCGGCGCTGCTCCTGCGCACCACGGCGGGTGTCGAGAGCGGCGGTGCCGTGATGCTGGGGATCGCGCTCGCCGTGCTAGGGCCGATCGGCCTCGTCATGACGCTGGTGACCCTGGGTGCCCCGCTGCTCGGCCTCGCCGGCCGGATGATCCCGGCGGTGGCCCAGGCCGCCACCCGCCAGAACGTCTATATCGCCTTCGCCGCCGCCCAGGGCCTCTGGGGCGAGCCGGCCCTGGCGCCCCTCGCCATCGCGGTCGCCGCCTATGTCCCGGGGGTGAACGTCGCCAGCGCCCTCCTGCTCGGCCTGCATGCGGCGACGCGGCCCCGGCCGGCGGTGCTGGCCCGGGCCCTTCTCCTGAACCCGCTGGTGCTCGCCTCGGCGGCCGGCCTCGTGCTCGGCCAGACCGGCTGGCACCCGCCTTTCGTGCTCGACGAGACGCTCAGGGTGCTCGCCATGGCCTCGCTGCCACTGGCCCTGCTCGCCACCGGCGCCGGGCTGGTCTGGCGGGGTGCCGGCGGCCGGGAACTCGCCTGGCTCGCCGCCGCCAGCGCCTTCAAGCTCGCCGGCCTGCCGCTCCTGACCCTGGCGACCGCCCTCGCCCTCGGCCTGCCGCCTTTGCCGCTCGCCGTCGTCGTGCTTTTCGCCTCGCTGCCCCTCTCGCCCACCGCCTATGTCCAGACCCGGGCGATGGGCGGGCATGCCGGCTTCATGGCGAACGCCGTGGCCCTGCAGACGCTGCTCGCCATGGCGAGCCTGCCCGTCGTCATGGGCCTGCTGGAGAGCTGGAACCCATGACCCGCGCCGGCATCCTCGCCATCGGTGCGCCGGCGCTCTTCGTCTTCCTCTGGAGCACCGGGTTCATCAGCGCCAAGCTCGGCCTGCCCTATATCGAGCCGATGACCTTCCTGGTGCTGCGGTTTCTCGCCACCACCATCGGCTTTCTCGCACTCGTGCTCTGGCTCGGCCTCGCCTGGCCCGCCGCCCGGATCGTCCTGCACCAGTGCGTCGCCGGCATCCTCCTGCACGGTGTCTATCTCGGCGGCGTCTTCGCCTCGCTCGCCGCCGGCGTGGAGGCCGGCGCCTCGGCGCTGATCGTCGGGTTGCAGCCACTGCTGGTCGCCGCCGTCGCCGCACCCCTGCTCGGCGAGCGCGTGGCATCGCGACAATGGCTCGGCCTCGCCCTCGGCCTCGCCGGGGTCGGCCTCGTCGTGTTCGAGAAGCTCGGCCAGGGCCTGGGCACGCCGGTCGGCGTCCTGCTC
>Ga0209607_1002717_pt1 | contig 13958 bp, 15 predicted proteins | sample AD_UKC117_MetaG_FD_184413 | JGI IMG/M metagenome (GOLD analysis project Ga0209607, IMG submission 184413) | Active sludge microbial communities of municipal wastewater-treating anaerobic digesters from Hong Kong - AD_UKC117_MetaG (SPAdes)... | ecosystem: Engineered > Bioreactor > Anaerobic >... | reverse complement strand
TTGCATTAACAGATAAAGTCTCAGCTTCACCATGCGAATACATAATGGCAGGTATCATTCCATTAACTCTTAATCTTCTATTATTATTTTTTCCTGTAACGGCTCTTTTTTCAGCCTTCAGCATTAATGTTCCCATTTTTTCCTCACTAAAATATTATTATACGAAAAGATTACTTACAGATTCTCCTGAATATATTCTCTTGATCGCTTCTGAAAAAAGAGAACATGTTCGAAGAATTGTCATATTATCCAACATTTTATCTTCAGGTATCGGAATCGTATCTGAAAATATTATTTCCTTAAAACCGGCACCTTTTAGATTTGAGACCGCATTACCAGACAGCACGGGATGGGTGGCAATACAATATATATCCTTGGCTCCAAATTGCTTTAAGGCTTTGGCTCCGCCAGAAATTGAACCTGCAGTATCAATAATATCATCTATTAAAAGACAATTTTTCCCCTCAACCTCTCCAATCACATTCATGATTTCGCAAACATTAGCTTTTGGACGACGTTTATCGATAATAGCTAAACCGCATTGTAAATGCTTTGCAAGATAGCGCGCCCGGTCAGTACCTCCACTATCAGGAGAAACAACCACTAAGTCTTCAATTTTTAATGAATTGAAATATCCAATCGCTATCGGTGTTAAAAAGAGATTGTCTACCGGAACATCAAAAAATCCCTGAATTTGATCCGCATGTAAATCCATTGTTAATACACGCTGAATTCCAGCTTTCATTAATAAGTTCGCAACAAGTTTGGCTGAAATTGGAACGCGAGGCTCCATTTTTCTATCTTGTCTCGAATAACCGAAATAGGGAATAACTGCTGTTATAGTACGAGCCGAAGCGCGCTTTGCAGCATCTATCATAAGAAGGAGTTCCATTAGATTATCATTGGCAGGTTTACAAGTGGACTGAACAATAAAAACATCGCATCCACGGACACTCTCTTTTATCTTTACAAAAATTTCTCCATCGAGAAATTTTTTACAATCTGACTCAGTTAAAGAAACACCCAGTTTATCCGTTATATCGTTAGCCAGTGTTAAATTAGAATTACAGCTTATAATTTTTATATCGTATTTCTTTTTAGTAATATCAAAATTCATTATATATTTTCTCTGCCTGTTTCAGTTCTTCTTTACTATTTATTCCAATACCTTCACGATTATCCGAAAGAACTGCGGACTTAACAAGATACCCTTTGGAAATGATATATTTAACGATATCCGGTAGATAGTACTCATTTTGGGCATTATCTGTTCCAACAGATTTTAATCCTTCAAACAGCAGGCAGGAATCAACTACATATGTACCGCAATTTACTTCTTTTATCTGTTTTATTGAATCAGTAGCATCCTTTTCTTCGACAATTTCAGCAACATCGCCATTCTTATCTTTAATAATCCGGCCATACCCATTCGGATTCTCACATATCATTGTTAAAACAGAAGCTTTACATTTCTCATCATCACAGAGAGACAGCATATCTTTAAAGCTTTGAGGTGTTATAAATGGAGCATCTCCACAAGTAATAATTACCGGCCCATTGTAGTTTTTAAAACAGGATTCAGCTTGCAACACCGCATGACCGGTTCCCAACTGTTCTTTCTGATAAGCATATAAAACTGAATCACCAATCTCTTTTTGAACCTCATCTGCCTTATAACCCACAATTACACAGATAGATTCAACATTTATTTTGTTCAAAGAGTTAATTACGTGCTGTACAAGAGGGACATTATTAATACGATGCAAAACCTTTGGTAAAGAAGAATTCATTCTTACTCCTTTACCTGCCGCCAGAATAATCGCTCTCATACTTTACCTTCTCTCTGAGACGCAAGGATTCGAACCTTGGAATGCCGGGACCAAAACCCGGTGCCTTACCGCTTGGCTACGCCTCAATTTATATCAAATATGATACTACAGAATCAAATCCTTTCTCGTTCATAAAACCTGCCGCTTTGCAAGCCGTCTGCTTTGATTTAAAATACCCAACCACAGACGAACCGGACCCAGTCATTAAAGAAAAAAATGCTCCATAGTCATACATGAACTTCTTTATATTTGCTATTTCTGAAAACAGCTTAATAGCATAATTCTCGAAACTATTAAAATAATATCTAAATTCTGATAAATATATCAACTCTTTAATTTTTTTACAATCCTCTGTATTGGAATTGCAGCTTAATAAATTTTGATAAGCTTCTTTGGTACTAATATGACAATCATTAAAAGTGATTACAACCCATATTTTTAACCGGAGTTTATTATATACCGATATTATATTCCCAATGCCTATACAGAAAGCCGGCTTTTTTTGCAAACAAAAAGGAACATCTGCTCCAATTTTGGATCCCATCATCATTAACTTCTTGAAACTATAACAATGAAAAATTCTATTCAACAGTCTTAACATTGCAGCCGCATCACTACTGCCTCCTGCAAGTCCGGCACCTGCCGGGATCCTTTTGTTAAGCCGAATCTTCATATAAACATTATAAGATACGTTTTCAAAGAACAAAATAAAAGCTTTATAAACAAGATTTTTTTCCAAAGGTAAATCTTGTATTACCGAACCAAACCGACCATACGCCTCAATTTCCAGTTCCGAGTTTTCAGTTTTTCTTTTTTCGCAGACTAAAACCTTTATCTCGTCACACAGAGAAACCGAAGCCATTACTGACTCTATATTATGATAGCCATCAGCACGTTTCTCTGTAACAGCCAAATGCAAATTTATTTTAGCATAAGCTTTTTCTTTCAAATTACTGCTTCTCGGTCAATTTCAGAGCAAAAATATTATGCACCCTTTCGCAGGTCAAGACAATTAATTCAAATTTCAGGTTTTTTTGACACAAAAAGGACCTTCAAAATGAAGGCCCTTTATATCAAAACTATCTAAATAAAATAATTATCTTTTAGCTACAGCAAATGTAACTCTTCTCTGCTTAGGATGTCCAGCAGCTTCAGAATCAGTCATTACTGTATCACCTAAAGATTTTGCACCCATAAGCGAAACATTCACGTTAAGAGCCCTAAGCTCGTTCACAACCTGACGGGCACGTTTAAGACCCATTTGCATATTTGCGCCTCTTGAACCAAACTTACAAGCATGACCAACAGCATAAAGCTTGTAGCCTTTCTTGTTCAGCTCAAGAAAAGTAGCATCTGCAAGACAAGCATTTACAGCTTTAGACACAACTTCCACTTCTGTAAGATCAGCAATTTGATCACCAAAAGTAAACTCATCAATTACAAGAGCAGACAGATAAGTAGCTGTTAAAGCTTTTGCAATTTCTTCGTCCGGAGTTTCCGCAGTTACTTCAACTGGAGACGGAACAGTGGCTCCACAAGAAGCAAGCACAACAGTCATCAAAACAATTGAAGCCATTAAAAATAACTTTTTCATAAACTTCTCCTTAAAACAGTTTTAAAATTTATTTTCTATTTTTATATTTGCATCTATAAAAATACTTAAGCCTATTTATAAATATAACAACACAGCACTCTTAAAAAATCAGAACATCAAAACAACGCGAATTTTTAAGAAAATATCAGAGAGGGCACTGCCCTCTCCAATAGAAATAACAAATAACTATCTACTTAAGAACAGTTACTTTTTAACTACTCTAAAAGTTACACGTCGCTGTAGAGGCGCACCTGCATCTTTTTCAGGAACTAGTTTTTTGTCATAGCTATTAACAGCTCTAACATTACCAAGATCCATGCCAAGAGCGCGAAGCTCATACATTACAGCTTTCGCACGACGATGTCCAATGGCGCTTTTGCCTTCGAACTTGTCATTGTGACCTTCAACAGTAAGAACGAAACCAGCTGGAACGCTTTTCTGTGCAGACATAACAACACTAGAGATGCCAGAAACTACCATAAGACTAGGAACACGAGCGCTATTGAAAGCAAAACCATCAATAACTACAGGCTCTAAAGTCTTGTTAATAGTTGCTGCGATTGCAGCAGGGCTGTCCCCTTCAATAACATCTACTTCTGTTGGAACTGAAGCACCACAAGAAACGAAAGCAACTGCCAAAAATAATGCAGCAAGAGATAAAAGAACTTTTTTCATTTTTTACTCCTTAATTTAGATAGTTGCATTACAAATAATAAAGAACGCGAAGAAAATCAAGTAAATTTTCATTAATTTACAATTAATTGAATATTATATCCTATCAATACGTTCTTTATGTATGTTTAATTCTTGTTGATAACAAGAATATCTACATTTTTGATATAAAATCAAAGCATATATTTAGTATAAATTCTTGTTTCTTATACTTAGTGGAAAAATTGAATTAAATGGCTCATCAGAGATAATTTCATTTATACCTTCTGAACTAATAAAAGCGCTACCTCCATTCCACTGCACAAAAATCCAACAAAGAGGAGTACCTACTTTAAAATTGGATCCAAGGTACCAACCCCTCGACAACTCTTCATCCGTAATCTTCGTATCACTATTTTTAATTTTGATTTTGTCAGTTTTGTTGTAACCCAAAACAGAACTTTTTTTTAAATCATAGGCAAAAAGGTAAGCGTGATCTTTATCTTGAACAAAAATAAATATTTGTGGAAATTGTTGACCATCTATACTTATAACACCCTGTTTTTTATCATTAACCATGACTATTTCATAATTAAAAGTTTTGCAATGTTCAACTTTTCTAAGTTTTCCGCCATCTGACTTACCTCGCACAACACTTGATCCTTTGCTACAGCTTAATATCGACAAAACAATTATAAACATAAAACCAGCATTCTTAATATATATAGTTGTTTTCATTTAAACTTTCCTCTCCAAACCAGTATTCCAAAATTTCGAACCAGTTTTCTACAATTCCATTACCTTCGCTAGCATTATCACGACACCAATACAGATTGCCATAACCATCACTGTTTTCCAAAACAAACGGACTGTACCACCACTGATAGTCCCAACACGAAAAATATTCATTGCCATTGTCAAAAAGAGTATCCCCATCAGGAAAAAAAATAGATAATCCGCTACACCCATTAACAAATCCCTTATGCCTTAAACTTGATCCGGCAAAAGAAAAAAGAACAGCCTCATCAACCACATTGCTCAAATCCCCTTTTACAATAATCAAATTCTTTTCAAGATGGTTAACAATATCATAATAATCAAAAAAAGGAGTCTCAAGTTGACCAAAATCAGAATCAAAATTGAAATAGTGTACAAAATTATTTCGGTTATTAACTATTTCTTCTTTATTTAACGATATTTTTCCAGAATATGAGTCAAAAATATTTTTTATTTCATAAATATTGTAAAGATTATAAGCCGCAAAAACCTGATCAAAAGCATCCTGCTCTGTTACTGCGGCATAGTATTCCTCGACAATTATTGAAGCAAAATCTGCAGCGTTCATATTCAAAGGATTGTAAATTATTTTATTTTCGGTTTCTTCAATAACATAATTTTTTTCATTAATATATCTATCACCATTCTGTTTGGACAATCTGTTTAATATATATTTATAGTTCCAACCTGGCGCCCATTCCTCATCTGCTGAAGCTACCATTATTTTTGCTGAAAATCCCTCATGCTGCGGAGCAAACTGATAGGCAACCTCAAGAGAACCCATGTAACAGGCATCAAAACCTATTAACTCTACGCTCTCATTTTTTGAAAGATATGCACTTATTTCACCAGTACCTAAAGATGAATCATTTGCTCCATAATCAACACATATTGCTCTTTGTTCAGGTAAGCTATTAGAAAAAGAACGAGGACCCGTTCCATGATTCCAGAAAAAAAGGGCATATTTATCAGCTTTGTATTCATTTTTACAAAATGTGATAAATTTTTTAAGATTTTCAGGATCTCCCATGTCAGCTTCAAAAGCCCCAGAAGTAGTGATTTCAGGAAAATGATCTTTTCCTGAAAGTCTTTTTATTCCATTATCAACCAGCATGTAAAGTCTTGTATCAGAAAAATTCTCTTCAAAAGGACCAATTTCGTTCGTACTTCCTTGTACTGACCCATCAGCCCTATCTAACATTATTATAATCTGATATCCATTATCAGTTTTAAACCCTTCTACCATCTCTTGAACATCCAAAAGTGAGTATGTTTCTAAATTGTTATCAGCACACATATATATCATAATGGTCCAGGTACCCTTGTTAACCAAGCCATCGATTTTATAGTGATAAATATCCTTATCCGAGGAAGAAAAACATCCTGTAAGAGAGATAAAAAGAATAAAAACCCAGATTTTTTTCACATTTTTACCTTATTTTAAGAAATTTGTTCTGTTCTGTTTAATTCCAATAATTTATAATCCGAACATCTATTGAGGTATATTATGAAAAAATTCCTGTTTATTCTACTACTTTTTTTTAATTCTCTCAAAGCCGATCCGGTTAATTTGAAATGGAAACTTAACGAAGGCGATCGTCTTGAAGTTCTAAAAACTGCCGAAGTTGAATCTTACATTAATGCTAAAACTAATGCTGTATATTCCGAAAGAAATATAATTGACCTTACCTGTAAAAAAGATAATGGAAACTTGTTCAATGTTGACGGCACCTTTTCTGTATTCACAAAAATGAAAAACGAACCAACTTTTAAGAAAACTGACGAAAACAGTTCATCATTTTGGATCAAGGATAATGGAAATTTCAAAGTACCAAAAGAATTTTTAATGCCTAATTTACGCCACATTCCTGGATTTCCCGATAAAAAAGTAAATATTGGAGAATCCTGGACAATGGATGGCGAAATAATTATAGATACTTTTAGCGTACCTTTTTCAATTACAATGCCGGTTAAGTATACACTAAAAGAGACTGTAAAATCAGGTCCTATTACAATAGGGCATATAGAATATTCATATCTGATAAATCAAGATATTAAACCCGGATCCGTACCAAAAGACTTTCCGTTAAGAATAACAGGTACCGACAAAGGAATAATCAAATGGGACATTACAAATAACCGGCCTCTCGATTTTTTTAACAAATATCATATTCTTTTTATTTTTAATCAAAGCGGTATAACAACCACTTATGAATGGAAAATGAATATTCTCACAAAACATACAATTTATCCATTTATTACTCCAGAAGAAAAAACCATTAAAAAAAATGAACTTGAAGAAGATATTAAAGATAAGAATATTACTATTGAAGAAAACGAAAAGGGACTTATTATTCGCTTGGGAGAAGTTCTTTTCGATTTTGACTCAGCAAACATTAAGCCAGAAACACGTAAAATACTAAATGATGTATTGACTGTGATTAAAGCAAAATATCCCGACAGAGAGATTATCGTAGAAGGCCATACGGATAATACTGGCAACCCTCATTATAATCAGCAATTATCAGAAAAGCGAGCATCAAATGTCGCTAACGAAATTATTAATCAAGTTGAGCATGACAAAGTATCTTATATAGGACATGGAGAGAAATTTCCTATTGAAAAAAACAATACGGCTGAAGGAAGAAAAAGAAACCGCCGTGTCGATATAATAATAAAGTTAAACTAGGATCCGTGAACCTAAAAGAGAAAATATTAATCAGAAAACATCTTGTCGACAAAGATTATAATGCTGTTTTAGCATTAACAGAGACAATATCCAAAAAGGAAAAAAACGGATACGTGTTTTATCTGATGGCAAAATCGCAATATTTACTTGGATATTATAATGAATCATTAAAATCGATAAAAAGAGCACTGATTTATAAAGATACTGATTTTGACATTTTTCTTCTAGCCGGAAGAATCTATTTTAAGTTAAACTATTTCAAAAAAGCCGAAGAGTTTTACAAGTATGTTTTAAAGATAAGACCTGATAACGTTGAAGCCTATGCATCGTATGCCTTTTTACTGTACATAATCGGTAACGACAACAAAACCGAACAGTATATAAATAAAGCTTTTAATATTGATAACGACAACCTTTTTGTTTTGTTAACTCACTTCAAAATAATCTTGTATAATAATGGTTTTAAAAAAGATGCCTATGTTTTAGAAGATGTGCTGACTCACAGTTCTTCAGATGTTTATTATTTAGTTCATTCAGCTCTTAAAATGGCGTATAACAATAAAAAAAGAGCATCTCGGCAATTACTAATTAAAAGTAGTATAAAAAAACATGATCCTATGCTTTATAAAGCCCTATCGAAGGCAATATCTTATAAAAAAAACAAGAAGAAAGCTACCTTGAACAAAAAAGCCGGTTTGCTAAAAATCATGATAACGATTATGATCAGTTCTGTGCTTTTTGCGTTAAATAAAGATCTATTTCTGTACTGGATTTTTCTTTGTCTTATTATGCTTATATCTAAAACAGTGTCTCTGGTTTCACGCTTGTTTTCCAATGAAAAAGGGCTTCATGAATGAGTTCTTCATTTCTTCACTTGACAGAACTTCTATATTTTACAGAAATATTGTTTTTCCATATTTAACAAATATACTTTTCTCCACAATCCGCTACTAAAGCCTCCTAATGTCCCATTAGTATTAATAACTCTATGGCAAGGTAAAATAATCAAAATATTATTTTTTGACACAGCTCTTCCAACCGCTCGAGCGTAATGATTACTCTTGTTGTTTTTTATTTCTCCTAAATCTGCATTCTCTTCAGCATCAATAATTTGGCCATAGCTTTTGGTTTTGCCATATTCAATCATTTGCAAAGACTTATATACTCTCTTCTGAAAAACTGTTCCTTCAATATGCAATGGAAGATCAAATTTAAAAAGGTTTCCTTTAAAGTATGCTTCAATTTGTTTTTTTGCCTCAGTCAAAAGAGGTGTGTTGTTCAAAATATCTTCATTTTTATTCTTGAAACGTACCGAGTTTATTTTGTTATTGCTCTCGATTATTTCAAGAATTCCCAAGGGGGTCTTAACACAAACTTTATAATGTTCCATAATCTTTCCAAAAGGCAACTATATTGTTGTAATCTCTGATAATTAACTTTTATCATTTAGAATGTCTTGAACTTTTTTATACAATTGTAAAAAATAATTATTACTGTCTTTGATGAGCATAAAAGAACTTTGAAAGCGCCATTTTTAGAAGATAGCGGTTATTATTTATAATTATATAAAGTTTTCGTATTACACGTTGGTTTTTTCTCTTGCGCTAAAAGCCAATTGCTTAGAATAAGAACAACAAAAGTTAATCAATTGAGATTACCATAATATTTTTACGAGGAACTTATGCATCAAATTGACATTTATCTTACACAGGTTATTCAATCCTTTCCATCTTTTTTATTACCTGTTAGCCAATTCATGGATTTTATAGGTTCATCAAACGGTTACATACTTTTAATACTCATTGTTCTATTCTATTTCGATTATAAACTCGCAGTAAATATTACCCTGCTTATATCCTTTTCTTTCGTGGTTAATAGCATCTTGAAAATCGGAATTCGTATACCACGTCCTTTCGAGGTTGAAGATTCAGTTAGAAATTATTTAAATGTTAATCGCTTTATTGGATATGGAATGCCTTCGGGACATTCACAATCTGCAATGGTTCTTTGGTTATTCGCAAATAAAAAAATTCTAAACAATATTTTGAAATTACTTATACTTATCTTTTTATTGATAATGGGTTTATCAAGAATATACTTAGGTGTTCACTGGACAAGTCAGGTAATTGTCGGTTTTTTTATAGGATACATTTATTGGCTATTCAGTATAAAATTCCAAAACACTCAATTTATTAAGCACTTTCAAAAAATGAATTCACAGTTCAAAATGGTTACAATAACCATTTTTTCCTTATTAATAACTCTTGGTGCTCTAAGCAATATGATGATTTTTAATGATTTCGTCTCATCAAATGTTTTTTTACTAGGAAAGGATGTTTTCACTGGTAGCGCTTTTTTTGCGGGCTCTGGTTGTGGAGCAGTTAAGCTATTAGACAACTATTCAATACGTTATAACAGATACAGATTTGCAGGAACAATACGCTTTATAACCGGAACATCTTTAATACTTATACTTTTTATACCTTCAAAAATTGCTATAAATCATTTTTCTAAACTCGATTCCTCTCCTTTTTATTCTGTATCGCTTTTATACGCTCTATATTTTACAATATACATTTTCTCATTTTTCGGATTTTATTTGGTTCAACTTTTTTTTAACCGTTTACGGCTTGTTTTTCTGGAACCTAAAGGAGAAGTTTTACAATGAAGCTTTTTAGATCTTTAGTTCAACTTCCGGATTTCAATTTCACAATTTGTCATAAAGACTCCATTTTCAGCTCTGGCTCATGTTTTAGTGAAGAAATTGCAAATAGATTGCATGTAAACGGTTTTCAGGTTTTAAAAAATCCTTCGGGTATTTTGTTTAATCCAGTTTCCATTGAAACATCAATAGAACGAATTATTCACAATGTTCAACCGGACAGTTTATCAGAATTTCATGAAAATAATGGAATTTTTTATTCTCTGCTTAACCACTCTTCTGTTAATGCAGAAAATATAAATTCTTTAAAAAACGCCATTATTACAAACCAAAAAAACAGTGCCGAATTTATCAAGAATTGTAGTGTTTTAATTATAACTTACGGAAGCTCATTATGTTACAAACATATAAAGAGTGGGATTACAGTTGGCAATTGTCATAAAATTCCTAACACGGAATTTTCAAAATATTTTTTGTCTCATAATCAAATAATAAATTCAATCATAAACACTATAAGTCTTATTAGGGAAACAAACAGCAAAGTTAAAATAATATTTACAGTCAGTCCCGTAATTCACAATGCAAACGGTCTGGTTGACAACATGCGAAGTAAAGCTTCCCTTATAAGTGCTATTTACGAAGCAATATCTGAGATTGATTCAGTCTGGTACTTCCCATCGTTTGAGATAATTACGCAAGAATTAAGAGATTACCGTTTTTATAAAGATGATATGTCACATCCTTCAGATACTGCTGTTGACTATGTCTGGGATTTATTCAAAAATAGTTTATTTTCCGATGAAAGTTTATTTATAGCAAAAGAGTGCGAGAAACTTTATTTAAACTTTTTACATAAGCCTTTCGATTCAAAATCTTCGGAATACAAACTGTTTGTTGAAAAGACTATTCAAAAACAGATGAGCATTAGCCAGAAACTGAAAAGAAATATTTTTGAAGACGAGATGAAAAATTTTATTACTGTTTAATCAAGTTTTATAAGTTTGCGAACTTCGGTAATAAATTGTTTATTTGATATCTCCTTAAAAGTAAGAATATCACCTTCGTAATTAATATCTTCATCATTCATAATATGGCAGTATTTTACAAACTGGTATTCATCTTCAGTCAGTCGTTCAACATTACTATTTTTTCTCAATTTTGAAATTATCTCTTTTTTCATCTGAGTCTCATTTTCCAGTGCAGTCTTTTCCTTTATTTCGTTATTCTTTTTGGTGACCTCGTTAACCAGTTTTGAAACGATACCTCTTCTTGAAGATCTGCCCCAAATCAGAAAATATATCAATGCAAAAATTACTCCACCGATGTGACCTGTATGTGAAATATTTCCGGTTTGATACATATATGAATATAGATCAAAACCGATATACAAAAGAACCATATATTTTGCCCGGATGGGTATAACAAAAAACAACAAAATCTGGGCATCAGGGTAATAAAAAGCAAACGCAACGAAAACAGCATAAACAGCTGCTGAAGCGCCAAGAGTATATTCTAATACATTTGTCTGATATAAAGCAATTAAGCTAGTAACAAAAATTATTAAACCAGCGCCAATACCACAAAAAAGGTAAAAGAACAGAAACTTTTTTTTACCCATTGCTTCTTCTACCTGCATCCCAAACATAAACAAAACAAACATGTTAAGAAAAAGATGCATAAAATTATAATGACCAAACATGTAAGTTATCACTTGCCAAACATAACCTTTATAAAAGACACTAACCGGATTTAAGGCTAAATAATCTGTTACAAAAGGAGTATTAAACCCCAAAATCAATGATAATATTATATTTAGTATTGCTATCTTTATTACAACATAAGACATTAATGGATTACGCGTCATAAAATCTCCTTTTATTATGCTTTTGATATTTCAAGATCATATTATCATTTAATAACTACACAAAAAATCAATCAGGTTCGGCAAATTGAGCAGGGCAATTATTTATCATAATTTTTCGTTTTGATTTCTCTATCGATTTTTCATATTGCTGTTTACTGTATTTATTGTTTCTTTCAACAATACGCGGTTGTACATTTTTTACAGCATCTCGATCAACAACTTCTTCTACACCGATGAGGTCTTCAGAATTTTTCAGTTGTAATATTTCCTCAGTTTCAATAAACTCTAGGTTTAATATCGATATAGTGGTACATGATTCATATAATGTAAAAATAAAGATTGCCATAGCAATCAAACCGGCTCTCACAAGTAAAATTGACCCCTTTTTCGAAACATACCTTAATATGATAAACCCGGAATTAATCATTACTTGTAAACATTATTTATAAGCCAAAACTATCTTCAGTTTCTTCATCATGATGTGTTATTCTTTCTATCACTTCATTTGTTACACTGTATGATTTTCCGTTATAAGATAATTCCCTTTTTTTTATGCTTAAAAAAGCACCTTCGAAATATATTCTGACAGATTCTTTTAAAGTATCAACCGATTCAACAGTATATTCTTGATTACGAATTTTTATTTTGGTGCCCTGTTGAGGCAACTCACTATTTAACATATTATATACTTCATACTCATAATCAAGGCAACATAATAGCCGCCCGCAAGTTCCCGATATCTTTAAAGAATTCAGATTAAGATTTTGTTCTTTTGCCATTTTTATGGAAACAGGGGCGAAATTTCCCTGAAATTTTGTGCAACACAACGACCTGCCACACGGGCCGTATCCACCGATCATCCTTGATTCATCACGAACTCCAATTTGTCTCATCTCGATACGGGTTCGATATACAGCAGCCAGATCTCGGACCAGCTCTCTAAAATCAATACGATTTTCAGCAACAAAATAAAATATGATTTTTGTTTTATCAAATACAGCCTTGACTCCAACTAACTTCATTTCCAGTTTTTTTTCTTTAGCCTTTTGACGGCAACTTTCAAAAGCCTTGTTTTCCATCTCTTCGATTTTTGGTAACTCAAGATAATCTTCCTTTTCAGCTGCTCTTAAAACCTTTCCCTTCACGTGTGCCGGATCAATATCTATGCGTTTTCTAATTTCAAGAACAGTACCCATGTCTGTTCCATGTTCAGTTTCAGCAATGCAGACACTTCCTGCTTTTAAGAATATATTATTCGATTCAACAAACTCAATTACATCGTTTTTTCGCATTTTAAGACACGTATATTCCATAATTATCTCCGTTAACAACAACCATATAAACTTATTAGATTTTTAGCGAAAATCCATATTAGCAATTACTGATAATAATTGAGTCTTTACACCTGTGTAACCAGCTAAATATTTTCACTCATTTCGTATAAAGCGGCTTTTAAAGCATATTTTGAATTCACATTGAACTTTAAATCATTTTTTAACTGAAGCAGCCTTTTTATTAATCTTTGCAAAAGTACATAATCATCTATATAAAATTTTTCCACATATCTGTTATACTGCAATTTTTTTTCAATAACAAGTTTAATGTTATAATGGAACATATTAATAAGAATGTCGTACAAACCAAAATCACCATTATAAGCATCAAATTCTGATAAATTCTCATTAAATACGGCTTTATTTATAACTGTTTCTCGAATAGCACTAGCTATATCAAGTATGGGAGGAAGTATCTGTTTTTCAATAAGGTCCTTTGTCACAGAAACGGATCCTCCCGAAACAATCAGGGCCAAATCCTCGTACGAATGAGGCTCTGGATCAGTCTTTAAAATTTTAGATATTTGTTCGGCTGTTAAGGAATGAAAGTTTATTACC
>Ga0209607_1002713_pt1 | contig 13966 bp, 13 predicted proteins | sample AD_UKC117_MetaG_FD_184413 | JGI IMG/M metagenome (GOLD analysis project Ga0209607, IMG submission 184413) | Active sludge microbial communities of municipal wastewater-treating anaerobic digesters from Hong Kong - AD_UKC117_MetaG (SPAdes)... | ecosystem: Engineered > Bioreactor > Anaerobic >... | reverse complement strand
ATGCCACCGCCACCACCACCACCCAAACAGGCCAGACGTACAGCCAGCGCCACAACCGCAGCCACGCCGCCAGCCGGGGCCACAACTCCCACGACCAGATCAGGCGCACGCCGCCAAAGTTACCCATCTGCGCCGACCAGAGCGCAAGACCGCCGCCACGCGCCGCGCTCCAGGCCAGCAGCACGGCCAGCACCGGCAGCAGCCCCAGACCAAAGCGCAGCCAATCGCGCCGCCGCCAGCCTTGCAGCCAGCCCATTCCCAGCAGCAGCGGCAAGAACAACCACGCCTGGTACTTGGTGGCGACGGCCAGACTGAACAAAAAAGCGGCCAGAAACGCCTGCGGAGCCGTGGGCTGTGAGCTGTGAGCCGTAAGCCGTGAGCCGTGAGCCGTTACCACCTGCTCCTGGACCGTTGCTTGATGCTCCTGGGCCATTTTTCTGGGACGTGGGGTCGTTTTGGCGGCGGCCACGAAGGCGGCGACCAGCCAGAACGTCAGCAGGGGGTCGGTGAAGGCGGTGGCGCTGAACTGGATGGCGAAGGGGGAAAGGGCGATGAGGAAGGCGGCGAGAACGGCCGTTACCCCATCGCCAAACAGCCGCCAGGCCCACACGCCCACCAGCGGGACCAGCAAAATCGAGGCGATGAAATTGGGCAGCCGCGCGGCGATCTCCGTGGGACCAAGCACCGGGTAAAGGTAAAAGAGGGCTTGCAGGTAAAACAGCAGTGGGGGTTTATCGACAGCCTGGGTCAGCAGGAGGGGGTCGCGCCAGGCGGCGATGTAGCGCGCCCAGGTGGCAAAGAGGGCCTCGTCGGCGTGGAAGGTGTTGGCAAAGAGGGCGTGGAAGCGGAAAACGGCCGTGACCCCCGCCGCCGCCCACAAGCCGATCCTAACCCGCCAGGTCATCGCTCTGGTACCCTCCCGGAGGTTTCCGAACCTCCGGGAGGTTGGGCACGGTTAATCCACAAAGCGGTACTTGATGAGGTAATACAGCGCTTTCGGCCCTTCGCGCCAGGGGTTGAGCTTTTTGCCTTCCTCAAACTCACGGCCGTTGTACGAAATCGGCACCTCATAGATACGGTAACCGCGCTTCAGCACCTTGGAGGTAATCTCCGGCTCAAACTCAAAACCGCGCGCCCGCAGCGGAATATCGCGCACCACATCGGCGCGGAACACCTTGTAGCAGGTCTCCATGTCAGTCATGATGGTGTTATAGAGGATGTTGGTCACCAGGGTCAGGATTTTGTTGCCGACCATGTGAGTAAAAAACATCGTTTTGGTCGGGCCGCCACGGAAGCGCGAGCCATACACCACGGCCACCTTGCCCTCGCGGATGGGGCGCAGCAGTTCCTCATAATCGCGCGGGTCATATTCCAGATCAGCGTCCTGGATGAGAAAAATGTCGCCGGTGGCCTCGCGGAAGCCGGTACGCACGGCCGCGCCCTTGCCCATGTTGCGCTCATGCAGGTGAATGTGGATGATGTCGTCTAACTCGGCCAGAGCCGGGTATAGATCACGCGTGCCGTCGGTGGACCCATCGTCCACCACAATAATTTCGTCCGCCTGCCTGACGGCCAAGACGGCCTCCACGGCCGGAATGAGCGTTTCCCGCTCGTTGTAAACAGGTATAATCACAGAAACTTTCATAAACTATTTTCCCTTGTCGATGGCGTTGTCGGTTGCAAAGTCGGGGGATTTTATAACAAACTGGCGGGTTGGTAAACGATTATCAAACTACGGAAAGACCACTATCATGAGCTTAGCACACATTAAAAACCTGATTTTAGACATGGACGGCGTGTTATGGCGCGGTGAAACACCCATGCCCGGCCTGGCCGAATTCTTTGCCACGCTGAGTCGCCGGGAAATAGGCTATGCCCTGGCGACGAATAATGCGACAAAAACGGCCGTCATGTACACCGAAAAACTGGCCCGCTTTGGCGTGGACGTGGCCCCGGAACACATCGTCACTTCGGCGGAAGCGACGGCCGCGTTTTTGCGCGAGGAATATGGCAACGGGGCGGCGGGCGGCACGGGCGTCTACGTCGTCGGCGACAAAGGGCTGCACGACGCCATGACGGCCCAGGGTTTCACCATTATCACCCCAGAACAGGCCAAGGCCGGCGCACAGGCCGCCGTGGTGGTGGCCGGCTTCGCCCGCAGCGCCACCTACGAGATCATGGCCATGGGTGCGCACCTCATCAACCAGGGCGCGCGCTTTGTGGGCACCAATCCTGACCCATCCTTCCCCAGCGAAATCGGACCGCTGCCCGGCGCGGGGGCGCTGCTGGCCTTCATCGAAACCGGGACCGGCGTCAAACCGACCATCGTCGGCAAACCCGGCCCGATCATGTTCCAGCAGGCGATGCGGCGCATGGGCGGCGCGCCGGAAAACACCGCCATGGTCGGCGACCGGCTGAATACGGACATCCTGGGCGCTAAAAACGCCGGGCTGCAGGCCATTCTGGTGCTGTCGGGCATCAGCACGCGGGCGGACGTGGCCGCGCAAGGCATTGAGCCGGACTATATTTTTGCGGACATTGAGGAGATAACGGCCGTGTTGTCTCAGGAACCATCATGACCGAAAAGACCAACCTGTATGATTTAAGTTTTGATGAACTGACCGCCTTCGTTACCAATCTGGGCCAGCCCAAATTCCGCGCCCAGCAGGTGTGGGACTGGATCTACAAACGCTATGCCCTGGATTTTGCCGCTATGGGCAACATTCCCAAAGCGTTCCGCGCCCAACTGGCGGAGCAGGCCACGCTGCACATTGGAACCATCGTCGACGAACTGCACTCCAGCGACGGCCAGACCAAAAAGGTACTCTTCCAACTGCCGGACGGCCAGTACATCGAAACCGTGCTAATGAAATATGAGAAGCGGCGCACGCTGTGCATCAGCACGCAGGCGGGCTGCGCCATGGGCTGCGTCTTCTGCGCCACGGGGCAGATGGGCTTCTTCCGCCACCTCAGCGTGGCGGAAATCGTGGCGCAGGTACTGCACTTCGCCCACGAGCTGGCCGAAACCGGCGAGCATGTGACCAACATTGTGATGATGGGCATGGGGGAACCGCTGCACAACTACGAGAGGACGTTAACGGCCGTCGACCGCCTCACCGACCCCGACGGCTTCAACCTGGGCGCACGCAAAATCACCATCTCCACCGTCGGCCTGGTGCCCGCCATGCGCCGCTACGCCGACGAAGAGCGCCAGACGCCGCTGGCCGTCTCCCTGCACGCCGCCACCGACGAAGAGCGCGACAAGCTCATTCCCGTCAACCGCCGCTGGCCCATCGCCGAAGTGCTGGACGCCTGCCGCTACGTCGTGGAAAAGACCGGGCGGCGCATCACCTTCGAGTGGGCGCTGATCAACGGCGAAAACGACACCATCGAGCAGGCGCAGGCGCTGGGCAAACTAGTACAAGGGATGCTGTGCCACGTCAACCTCATTCCGCTCAATCCCACAGCAGGCTACGGCGGCGCGCCCTCCTCACATGAACGAGTCGATAAATTTCAGGAAGTGTTAGCGGGGTATGGCGTCAGCAGCACCGTGCGCGTGCGCCGGGGGATTGACATCCAGGCTGGCTGCGGGCAGTTACGAGACCGGCACGTTCAGGGATAAATCTGGAGACTGGAGATTAGAAGTCTCCAGTCTCCAATCTCCCTTTTAACCACAGCCCAGGTACCAGCAGGGGTTATCCTGCACGCCATTCACCCGAATCTCAAAGTGAATGTGCGGACCGGACGAATTGCCGGTATTGCCGCTGAGGCCAATGACGTTGCCTTTGTAGACGATTTGCCCCGGCGACACGCTGATCGCGCTGAGATGGCCATAAAACGTCTCAAAGCCATTGCCATGATTGATCACAATCAGGTTGCCGTAGCCGTACACGTTCCAACCGGCGTAGGTAACCGTTCCGGTATCGGCGGCCACGACCGAGGAGCCTTCGCCCAGGGCGATGTCGATGGCTGGATGGCCATACCAGTAATACTGGCTGAAGTTGCGTCCGCCAACCGGGTACTGGAAGGTGCCCGTGCCTACAATGAGCGGCTTGATGCCGCTGCCCTCGCGTGAAGTCCCACCCACCGACGACAAATCGGGCGGCGTCCAGACAAACACTTCGCGCACTGCGCCGGGCACCATGATTTGCGTTTCCGGATAGAGCCGGTAGGGGAACTCCAGGTGATTATCTTCGTAAGCGATGATGTCTTCGACCGGGACGCTGTACAGATCGGCGATGCTTTCCAGTGTGTCACCCGGCTGCACGTCGTGGAGCACGCCATCAATCGGCAAGATGATGAGTTCGACACCGGTTTGCAGCAGACTGGCTTCCTGGCTCAATTTGGGATTGCCGCCAAGCAAGGTTTCGGTTTTGATGCCAAAGCGTTCGGCAATGCCGTTGGGCGTGTCGCCGCGTTGGACAACGTAGGTCTGGAACGAGTGTGCGGGCTTTTGCCCTTGATAGGTATGGGGGTTCGGGTTGGGGTCCAGGCTGTCGTCGTTGATGATCGGCAGGTCGCCCGTAGCAAAATCGAAAACCGGCTGGGGATCGGCGGGGTTGAGCGGGTTGGTTCCGATGTCGGTGGAGATAGTTTGGGCGGAGGAAACGGCCGTGTTTCCACCCGCGTTATTCGTTTCAGCCAATCCACCTACCAGGCCAGTACGCCAACCGAAGAAGAGAACGGCCGTTACAATCAGAAGCACAACGTAACCGCCGACTCTCTCTACAAGACTTCTTTCTTCATCCATAATTTTCTTCCCTTCAGCGACCGGATGCTACCATAAAGCCCGGCAAGGACAAAAGCGGGTCAGGGAAACCTGACCCGCTTTCTCAAAATTTATTCACAATAAAAAGCCGCTCCCCTGAGGGAACGGCTTATTGAATCATGTGTGCGCAGACGACTACATCATATCCTTGGTTAGCGATTCCAGGAATTCGTAATTTGTCTTGGTGCCGCGCATCCGCTGGAAAACGGCCGACGTGGCGCTGCTAATGTCGTACCCGGGCGTGTCCATCAGGTGACCCAACATGCGGCGCATCGTGTAAACCCGGGCCAATTCGTCGCCAGACAGCAGCAAATCTTCGCGGCGCGTGCTGGAGCGTTCAATGTCGTAAGCCGGGAAAATGCGGCGTTCTTGCAGGCGACGGCTGAGCAGCAGCTCCATATTACCGGTACCCTTGAACTCTTCATAAATCACGTCGTCCATCCGGCTGCCGGTATCCACCAGACAGGTGGCAATAATGGTCAAGCTGCCACCCTCTTCCAGATTACGCGCCGCGCCAAAGAACCGCTTCGGCGGATACAGCGCCGACGGATCCAGACCACCAGACAGTGTGCGGCCGCTTGGCTGCACCGTCAGATTGTAAGCACGGGCCAGACGAGTGATAGAGTCTAACAAAACGACCACGTCCCGGCCGCCTTCCACCAGGCGCTTGGCCCGTTCCAGAGCCATTTCCGCCACCCGGCAGTGCTGCCGCACCGGTTCGTCAAACGTCGAGCTAACCACCTCACCTTCAATAGAGCGTTCCATGTCGGTCACTTCTTCCGGGCGCTCGCCAATCAACACAACCATCAGGTGCAGGTCTGAATAATTTTCCGACAACCCGTTGGCCATATCCTTCAGCACAGTGGTCTTGCCAGCTTTCGGCGGCGAGACGATCAACCCACGCTGCCCCCGGCCAATCGGTGAGACAAGGTCTATCAGGCGGGTAGAAAGAATATTGGGGTTTGTTTCTAATTTTAATTTTTGATCAGGGAAAATGGGGGTCAATTGTTCGTAGCGGGGGCGTTTTTTGGCCAGATCCGGGCTCATGCCGTTCACGGATTCGACGCGGAGCAGGCTGTAGTACTTCTCATTTTCTTTGGGAACACGCACCTGCCCTAACACCATGTCGCCATTTCGCAGCCCCAGGCGGCGAATTTGGGAACTGGAGACGTAAATGTCATCCGGGCCGGGCAAGTAGTTGCGCGACCGTAAGAAACCCATATTTTGCTTGTCATCTTCAACAATTTCGAGGACGCCGCCCCGGAAATCGTATCCCTCTGCTTCAGCGTTGGCCCGCATAATCTGGTAAACCAGATCTTGCTTTTTCATGGTACTGAAACCGCTAACATTTTTCTCACGAGCTATTTCACGCAGCTCGCCGATTTTCATTGCTTCAAGCTCTGCAATATCCATCCTGTAACTCTCCAATTCACGTTTTTAGCAATTGGTAGCAATAACCCACTTTCATTGCACGAATGTGGGTATCACATCATAAAATCCACCAGAATTTGGGAATTATTATTTGAGGCAACTGGGCCTAATAAAAGTTTGGGCCCGCACAAGACCATTGTGTGGTCATTCAAAAAAATATGTAAGTAGTCGGCTACTCTGAATGGCGAATAATGAAGTCGCTCTTCCACCCTATGTGCGTGCAGTAATTTTGCCGTTATTAACCATAATGGGGATTTGAATTTCGTAAACCTGACCAGGCTGATTAACCTGCTGTATCGATCATCGTCAGAAGTGAGGATTTATACACGGAAACCACTCTGGTGGTGAAAAAAAGTATAACATGCCCCCTAGAACGCGTCAATGGATTTATCGATTTCTCAGGAAAAAAGAGGAGGTGGGAAACGGCCGTTTCCCCCAACCAAATCATCCTCATCTATCAGGCCAACTCCAATTCTTCCTCGGCCAAAAACTGTTCGGCTTGTTTCACCAGCGAAAGGTTTCCGGCAAAAAATGGCGTTCGCTGATGCGCGTGAGTCGGCTCAATGTCCAGGATAGACCGGCAGCCATCCGACGCATAACCGCCCGCCTGCTGCATCAAAAAGGCCAACGGCGCCGCTTCATACAAAAGGCGAATCTTCCCATTGGGCTTAGCCCGTTCCGCCGGATAGCAAAAAATGCCACCGCGTAGCAAATTACGATGAAAATCTGCCACCAACGACCCAATATACCGCGAAGACATCGGCGGCGGCGGATCAGACTCCTGGCCTTGCAGCCAGCGTAAGAATTTCTTCATGCCCGGCGTCCACCGGTCATAATACGAACTATTTACACTGTAATAGCCCGGCGGTTCCGGCACCTGCATATTCTCATGCGATAATAAAAACTCACCGATTTCCGGATCCAGCGTAAACCCGTGAACGCCCTTTCCTGTGCTGTAAACCATCATCGTGCTTGAGCCGAACAAAATATAACCGGCGCCAATCAAGTTGCGCCCAGGCTGAAGCACATCCTCCAGCCGGCCACGATTGTCCAGATCCAGGCAACGATAAATCCCAAAAATCGTCCCAATACTGACGTTGACATCAATGTTGGAAGATCCATCCAACGGATCATAAACCAGGACGTATGAGCCCTTCTTGTGATGGGCAGGAATCTCCAACAGTTCTTCGTGCTCCTCAGAAGCCATAATGCACAATCGTCCGGTATGATCACACAGCCGGTAAATGACGTCATCGGCAAAGACGTCAAGCTTCTGCTGATCCTCACCCTGGACATTGACAGCGCCAGCCTCCCCCAAAATGTCTACCAGCCCAGCCCGGTTCACCTTATGGGCGATCACCTTAGCGGCCAGCGCCAGATCATACAACAAGGCCGTAAAATCACCTCTGGCGTACTGGGGCTGATTGTCAAGAATAAACCGTTCAATCGTCGTGATCTTAGACATGACTTGCACTCCTCATCTTCGTCGGCGGCAAAAAAATATGTGGGAAAAATGGGCAAACGGTTTACTTGCCTGTTTCCGATTCCTGGTGGGATTCAGGATTAGAGGGATCAGGCGATAAATATAACCAGATAATAGGCCATAGCCATAGACCACAATACAGAATCAATTCGGTCTAATGCCCCGCCATGCACACCAAAAATGGTGCCGGAATCTTTGATCTTTGCTTCACGTTTTAACAACGAAATACCCAGGTCGCCTAAAGGGCTGACGATGGAAGCCAACAGGCCAAGCACCAACGCCGGCAGCCAGGGCAATTTTAAGAAATAGGCAAACGCCATGGTAACGGCCGTGCCTAAAACAATCCCGCCTATGTACCCCTCGATGGTTTTGTTCGGACTGAGCCGGGGAGAAAGCTGGTGACGACCCAATACTTTCCCCGCCAGGAATTTGCCCACCAGATAAGCACCTGAATCGGCTGCCCAGGTGGCTACCAGAGCCAGAATGGTCCACTGCCACGGAGAAGTTTCCACCCCGCGTAAGCGCAAAAAGTGGCTGCCAATCCAACCCAACACCAGCAAGCCGCCCATCATGGCCATCCAGTCCATGGGGGCTGTATTGCTGAGGCGGCGCTCGTATAACCAGAGTACGTAAGCCAGGATGACCAATAGACTCAGGAGCATTGTGGGACCAAAAAGGTCATATTGCGGCCACTGCCCATTTAAGAGCTGCAAGATGATCACCGGGATCAGGATCCAAGGAGAAACGTGTAGACCCATTTGCTGCATCATCTGGCCAAATTCAACCGTAGCCAGGATGATGATTGCGGTTATTGGAAGAAAGTAAAACCACCCGCCGAGATAGACCAGATAGAGGGCGAGAGGACCCAGGGTAAAGGCAATGAGAGCGCGTTGCCACAACATAGTGCTTGAAATCCGTAATCAGGTTTCTTCAGCGACCAGACCAAAACGGCGTTCTCGCTGGTTGTAGGCCACAATCGCCTGGTAGAGTTCTTCACGGCCAAAGTCTGGCCAGTAGGCCGGGGTGGGATAATACTCAGCGTAGGCGGCTTGCCAGATTAAAAAGTTGCTAATGCGCAGTTCGCCGCTGGTGCGAATGACCAGGTCTGGGTCTGGCAAACCAGCGGTAAACAGATAAGAGCTGAAGAGTTCTTCTGTAAGGTCGTCGGGGGAGATGCCATCGGACAACATTTGTTTGATGGCGTGAAGGATTTCCGCGCGGCCGCCGTAGTTGAAGGCGACGTTCAAAATGAGGGTCTGATTGTCTTTGGTCATTTCGATGGCGCGGCGGACTTTGTCTTGCAGCTTGGGATCGATGCCGGTGAGGTCACCGAGATGGTGAAGGCAGACGCCTTGAGCGCACAGGTCGTCGATTTCCTGGTCTAGCACCCGGGCGAAAATGCGCATAAGGCCACGGATTTCTTTTTCGGGCCGGCCCCAATTTTCAGTGGAGAAGGCGTAGATAGTGAGGATTTTGACGCCAAATTCGACGCAGGCGTTGATGATGCGGCGCAGATTTTCGGCTCCCTGTCTGTGCCCGGCTTGACGAGGTAACCCGCGTTGGCGTGCCCAACGGCCGTTGCCATCCATGATGATGGCAATGTGAGTTGGCACAATATAACCGGTTAGATCGAGGGGTTTCTGCGGCCTGGCTCCCATACCTTAAACTTCCATTATCTCCGCTTCTTTCTTTTCGCTGATCACGTCGATTTCTTTCACGTATTTATCAGTTAGTTCTTGCAGATCATCTTGTCCACGGAAAAAATCATCTTCGGCGATCATTTTTTCTTTCTCAAGATCGCGTAAATCATTTAAAGCATCCCGGCGCACGTTGCGCACGGCCACTTTACCTTCTTCTACACGCTTACCCACCAGACGGCTCAGGTCACGGCGGCGTTCTTCAGAAAGGCGAGGCAAGTTGAGGCGAATAATTTTGCCGTCGTTATTGGGCATGATGCCCAGGTCCGATTTGAGAATCGCGCGTTCTATCGCCGATATCGCTTTGGCGTCATACGGCCGTATCGCCAACTGCTGCGGCTCCGGCACAGAAATAACCGCCATCTGATTCAGCGGCATTTCCACGCCATACATCTCCACGATGATTTTATCGAGCAAATGGGGAGAGGCTCTGCCGGTACGATAGGCCGCCAAATCGGCTTCCAGTGACGAGATCGCGCCACGCATCCGACTTTCAGCATCTTGCAACACTTCGCGTATCATCTAAACCTCCGTTTGTTACTGTGCGGGAGCAAAACGAGCAAGCATCTGCCGTTGGGTTAATAATACCACGACATCCCCGCTCTTCATACTGCCGTTTTTTTAGAGGTTGCAAATGGTTGTGCCAACCGTTTCTCCCAGAACCAGGCGATTGACACTATCATCTTGCCACAGGTTTAAGACGACGATGGGCAAATTGTTATCCATGCACAGGGAAACGGCCGTGCTGTCCATCACCCGCAGCCGCAAATTCAAAAAGTCGATATACGAAATTTTATCAAACCGCCGCGCGTTTGCGTTCTTTTCCGGGTCGTCATCGTAAATGGCGTCCACTTTCGTCGCCTTAATCAGCACATCCGCGCCAATTTCCATCGCCCGCAGCGCCCCGGCCGAATCGGTCGTGAAATAAGGATTGCCGGTTCCCCCGCCAAAAATCACCACCCGCCCTTTTTCCAGATGGCGAATCGCCCGCAAGCGAATGTAAGGCTCCGCCACGGTGCGCATCTCAATCGCTGTCTGCACCCGGGTGACCACGCCGATGCGTTCCAGTGCATCTTGCAAAGCCAGCGCATTCATCACCGTGGCAATCATGCCCATGTGATCGGCCGTCGCCCGCTCCATGCCATGTTCCATGCCAATCGACCCGCGCCACAAGTTTCCGGCGCCAATGACTAAAGCCACTTCCACGCCCAAATCTTGCACGCTCTTAATCACCTGGGCCACTTCGGCGGCGCGCTGCGGATCAATGCCAAATCCATTCGCCCCACTCAACGATTCGCCGCCCATTTTCAAAAGAATTCGGTTGTACTTCGGTTCACTCATGGTCCCTCACACAGGAAAAAGGCGAGAAAAAAGGGCGTTCTAAGAACGCCCTTTTGCATCGTTTGGCAATTACAGCGCCTCGCCCAATTCATAACGGGCAAAGCGGCGAATCTTAATATTCTCACCGGTTGTGCGCACTGCATCCGTGATCATGTCTTTGATCTTGATGCTTTCGTCCTTCACAAACGGCTGTTCCATCAAGCAAAACTCTTCGTAAAACTTGTTCATACGGCCGCTGACGATTTTATCGACGATGGCTTCCGGTTTGCCCTCGGCCAGGGCCTGGTTGCGCAGCACGTCGAGTTCGCGGTTCAGTTCTTCTTGGGGAACGTCTTCGACATTCATATATTGCGGATTCATCGCCGCAATGTGCAAAGCCAGATCATGGGCCAGTTCGCGGAACTGCTCGTTGCGGGCCACAAAATCGGTCTCGCAGTTAAGTTCCAGAATGACGCCAACCCGGTTGCCAGGATGAGCATATAATTCGATCAGGCCTTCGTTGGCTTCCCGATCGGCGCGCTTGGCAGCACGGGCTGCCCCTTTTTCACGCAGCAGATCGGCTGCTTTGTCAAAGTCGCCGTCGTGGGCTTCCAGTGCTTTTTTGGCTTCCAACACACCAGCACCGGTTGCTTCACGCAGCTCCTTGACCATTTGTGCTGTGATATTCATAACTAACTTTGTCTCCTAATGATCTGACTCACTCGTTTTCTTCATCGTCAGCGAAATCTTCATCGCTGCTATCTTCATCCAATTCGACTTCCATATCTTCGTCGAAATCGTCTTCATCTTCTTCCGCTTCGCGGATTTTGGCCAGCGTGGATGCACCTAACAAAGCTTCATCGTCCACGTCTTCTACGCCGTCGTAATCTTCGTCGTAGGCGTAGCTGTCGAAATCGGTGATCGCTTCATCCAGGGTGTCTTTGCGCATGGCACGGCCTTCCAGGGCAGCATCGGCCATTTTGCCCACGATGAGTTTAATCGCGCGGATGGCGTCATCGTTGGAAGGGATGATGTGATCGATGGGGTCGGGATCGCAGTTGGTGTCGACCACGCCGATCACGGGGATTTTGAGGATGTTGGCTTCGCGCACGGCCGTTTCCTCATAATTAACGTCCACCACAAACATCAGCGCCGGCAAGCCTTTCATCTTGCGGATGCCGCCTAAACGCAGGTTCAGCTTTTCAATCACGCTTTCCAGGTGCAGGCGCTCTTTTTTCTTCAGCAGGTCCAGTTCGCCGGCGTCGCGGCGCTTTTCCAGCTTATCCAGATAGGTAATACGCTGGCTGATCGTCTGCCAGTTGGTGAGCGTGCCGCCTAACCAACGTTCGTTGACGTATGGCTGCTGCGCGCGCGCCGCTTCGTGGGCGATGGTGTCCTGCGCCTGCCGCTTCGTGCCGACAAACAAGACTTGCCCGCCGTTTGCCACGGTGTCGCGCACCAGGTTGTAGGCGTCTTCAATTAAAACAATCGTTTGCTGTAAATCCAGAATATGGATGCCATTGCGCTCCGTGAAGATGTACGGCTTCATTTTGGGATTCCACCGGCGTGTGCGGTGACCAAAGTGAACGCCAGTTTCTAACAGAGCCTTCATAGAAACTACGGCCATTGGGGTATTCTCCTTTTTATGTGTTTTTCTTCCATACTCTTCAATCTGGTGCGGAACTTGCATGGCCGATATGTGGCGGAGGGGCTTGGGGAGGCCAAACGGCCGTTAAACCTCTGCGCAACATACTGCAAGCACACCCGTTCCAGTCCGAGTATGTGTAAGATGTAAAAATCAATTGCCCCTAATCATTCGGGAGCCTGCCTCCAGGCAAGCCTAGGGATTATAGCCAAAGCCAATTTTCGCGCAAATACCTACTTCCAGCGGGTCAGAATCGCCTCGCGCTGGAAAAGTTTCACGCTGAGATAGACCAATATCGCGTCGGCGACGGCGACAATGACGCCGATAAACAAAATAATTTGCTCGTTGATCAAGATCAGGCCCGCCGACTGCCCCACAACCAGCAAAATAAGGGGCAAGATCACCAGCGCCGACAACTGCTCGGCGACGCGCGGGTCTGTGACCCGCGAAGAGACCATGACGGCCACACTCACCGCCAGCAAAGTCAGCAGCGGGCTGACGACAAAAATTGCCAGCCACCACATCGGCTTCATCGCCTCGGCAAACACCACGTCACTGACCAAAAAGCGGGCGCTGATGGCGTAAATGAGGAACGCCAGCCAGGTTACCACCACGGCCGGCACACAGGCAGCGATCATCTTGCCTACCAGCAGTTCGCCGGTGGTGATGGGCGTGGCTAACAGCGGCTCCAGGCTGCGCGCCGTCTTTTCGCCGACGATGCTGTAGGCGGCGATGGTGACGGGGATGGCCACGGGCAAAATCATGAACATGAGGGTGTATAGATTGAGCATGTAAACGGCCGTGCAGTCCATCTCAGACAGCCCGCTACACATGGCGCCAAAAAACTCCGTCGAGCCGGTGTTCATCGACGACGACAGATCGCCGGCGTAGTTGTTGGTGACGACCAGCGTGATCACGGGCAAAGCCGTCAGAATGAGAGGCAGAAAAGCCACGGTAAACAGGACGAGGCGATTTTTGAACACCTCGGCCCACTCTTTGCGGATGATGGTTTGGATTTTTTGCATGATTGACCTCACACGGCCCGGCTAAGCCTGGTTCACCAGTTGCAGGTAGATGTCTTCCAGGGAATGGCGCAGTTCGCCGACGAATTGGATGTTGGCCCCAGCCTCCACCAGACGACGGATCAGGTCGGGGTTGTAGGTTTCGGGATCGTCCAGGGCGATGACCAGTTTGTTGTCTACGGCTTCGACGCGGCGCAGATAGGGCTGGTTTTGGATGGCGGGCAGGTAAGGCACGGCCGTTTCCGCCAGATGAAAGACAACCTGACGGCCGTACATCTGCTGCCGCAGCCCTTTGGTCGTATCCACCACCCGCAGGCGCGTCTTAAACACCGCCACCCGGTCACACAGCCGGTCGGCCTCGTCCAGATTGTGGGTGCAGATGAAGATCGTGCGCCCTTCCCCTTTCAGCTCCTCGATGAAATCGCGCACCAGCTTGGCCGCTTCCGGGTCCAGGCCCGACGTCGGCTCGTCGAGGAACAGAATGCGCGGCTCGTGCAACAGGGCGCGGGCAATGGCCAGCTTTTGGCGCATGCCCTTGCTGAATGTGCCCGCCTCGTCGTTGCGACGCTCCCACAGGCCCAACATGCGCAGATATTTTTC
>Ga0209607_1002711_pt1 | contig 13970 bp, 17 predicted proteins | sample AD_UKC117_MetaG_FD_184413 | JGI IMG/M metagenome (GOLD analysis project Ga0209607, IMG submission 184413) | Active sludge microbial communities of municipal wastewater-treating anaerobic digesters from Hong Kong - AD_UKC117_MetaG (SPAdes)... | ecosystem: Engineered > Bioreactor > Anaerobic >... | reverse complement strand
TTGAAATATCCTGCCCAAGAGTTCTCAATAGCAAACTCTGCTGTTACTCCTTCGGATGCCTCTAGCGATACGCTCTGAGGCAGAGAATCTGCAAATAGTTTAAATGGAATACATGTTACTAGGATAGCTGCAAAGACTAATGCAGCTATAGTTTTGATAATTCTTGTCCCCCGCATATTTAACCTTCTTTCATAAAATCCATATACAGATAGACTATTCTTAATCATCATAATTATCAATACAAAATTAAGATTCATTAACATAGTTTGGATATTTATATTATTTTGTGGACCATTTTCCTTATCTCACCTACCTGTAGTAATTGAAGACAAGTAATTTAGGCTGGAGGATTATTTAATGAATAACTATCAAAGAAATCAATCAAAGAATACGAGCTTTTCGAAGATGGCAACCTACAACCGTATGCCAAAGGCAAGCCCAACAAAATTAGCAATTTTCTCCACAAAACAAATATCGGTCAGACGCCGAAGCATCCAATCGATATTCGCGATATCATAGCGCCGAGACGCTAATAAGTTCTTTTCGAGAAGAACATATATATTACTTGTGATAGAGTCTCTTTGTCTGATATTCAGGCTCGCAGGATATGTTGATCCCAAGCTTTTTGAAGACATTGTCGTCAACGCTTGAAAGGATTGTAGTCGCATGAGCCTCACTGTAACGAAGCTCGCTTATCTTCTGCATAGCAAGTTCGGCAATAGGATTTGTAGCCGCACTAATAGCCAATGCAATCAGCACTTCATCCATATGAAGTCTTGGGTTGTGATTACCCATGTGGTTTACCTTCAAGTCCTGAATTGGCTCGATTACTATTGGCGAGATTAATGGAATGTCATGACGAATTCCGGCAAGCTCCTTCAGTGCATTAAGCAAGACTGCCGCAGATGCTCCAAGAAGGTCGGAAGTTTTTCCAGTAACGATTTGGCCATTTGGAAGCTCAAGAGCAACGGCCGGTCCGTGAGTAGCTTCAGCTCTAGTCATAGCGGCGCCTACTACTCTTCTGTCGGAAGTATTTATTCCACTCTTGTTGAGCAAAAGCTCTACCTTTGTAACTTCGGCTGGCTCTGTCGTACCTTGTCTTAGGCCACATTTTGCTTGGTAATATCTTCTGATAATCTCCTGTTTTGACGCCTCGCAACAAGCGTCATCATTTACAATCGCGAATCCCGCCATGTTAACGCCCATATCTGTTGGACTTGCATATGGGGACTTTCCATATATCTTCTCGAAAATGGCATTCACCACAGGGAAAATCTCGACATCACGATTATAGTTAACTGCAGTTTTGTCATATGCTTCGAGGTGGAAAGGGTCAATCATGTTGACATCATTAAGGTCTGCTGTAGCTGCCTCATATGCAATATTTACAGGATGCTTCAAAGGGATACTCCAGATAGGGAATGTCTCAAACTTTGCATAACCTGCCTTGATGCCTCTTCTATTCTCATGATAGAGCTGAGATAGGCATGTTGCCATTTTGCCTGAACCTGGACCTGGAGCTGTGACTACAACTAGTGACTTAGTGGTCTCAATATATTCGTTCTTTCCGTAGCCTTCTTCGCTAACAATTAGCGGTACATTTAATGGATATCCATCAATTGGATAGTGTCTATAGACTTTGACGCCGAGCTGGTTCAATCTTTTTTCGAATTTGATAACAGAAGGTTGGCCCGTGTAACACGTAACTACAACGCTTCCTACAAATAAACCTATTTCCGTAAAGGCGTCCATAAGTCTCAGAACGTCTTGATCGTATGTGATTCCAAGGTCTCCACGACGTTTGTTCTTCTCTATAGCATCAGCATTTATTACTATTATAATTTCGGCATCGGCCTTAAGTTCAAGAAGCATCTTGACCTTACTATCCGGCTCGAAGCCTGGCAAAACTCTTGAAGCGTGATAATCATCAAATAGCTTACCTCCGAACTCCAAATACAGTTTTCCTCCGAATTGCGATATTCTGTCTCGAATCTTCTGTGACTGCAGATGCACATACTTGTCATTGTCAAATCCTTTGGTAAACATTCTCTCTCACACTCCTTTTTCCGCTGAACAATATAAATATTCCTACAAAACAAATGAGCTCTCACTCGGAGAGCTCATCCCGCTTTAACGGCTCTTTGAAATAATAGCACATTGGGTGTACAAATTAAAAGGGCAAATAGTATAAAATGAAGGAATGATTATTAATTTATTCAAGGAGTATTCTATGCGTCTATTAGTTCAACGAGTAACCGAAGCAAGCGTTTCTATAAATAGCAAAGTTGTCGGTTCTATCGAACATGGTTTTCTTGTTCTTATCGGCATCGCACAGGAAGATGACGAGCACATCGCCGATATCCTAATAAATAAGCTTCTGGGCTTGAGGATTTTTGCCGATAGCGAAGGCAAAACAAACCTCTCGCTGGAGAATTGTAACGCTTCCATTCTTCTTGTCTCGCAATTCACACTATATGCAAATTGCAAAAAAGGAAATCGCCCTTCCTTTGTTGAAGCCGCTCTTCCCGACAAAGCAAACTCTCTATATGACTATATTTTGAAAGAGTGCAGAGCCAAACTTGCAGGAACAGGCAAGGTAGCATCAGGAGTCTTTGGTGCTGACATGAAAGTAAATCTAGTCAACGATGGCCCTTTTACGATACTTCTCGATAGTGCCGACCTTATAAAATAACTTCGATTGAACTATCAACCTTAGCCACAAACTCGTTGCAATCCATTGCAGTTCCACCTATCGCACCATAGTGTGAAGGAAGAACGTACTTCGGCTTAATTGAATTAACCAAGTGTGCCGCCATATTTCCATCCATCGTATATTTGCCGCCAACTGGCACAACTGCTACATCACAAGTAACTGCATATGCTTCAGGAGTATCGTCAGTGTCTCCTGCAACATAATATCTCATCCCGTTTAATGCGATTACATATCCAACCCAATTTCTCTTCTTCTCGTGGAAAAGAGCCTGCAAATTATATGCGGGAACCGCCTCGAACTGAACGCCATTGGCAATACTTTCTTGACCGGGTTCAACAAAAACTATTCTCGAGGAATCATCACAACCAAAGTCTGGGGGGTAAACACTATCCTTCATACTCAAAGGAAAAACATAGATGGTGGTTGGCTTACTTACAGCCTTAATCTCTTTAGGATCATAGTGATCGCCGTGCTCGTGAGTAACAAATACTACATCAGCATCAGCCTTAATGCTTGACGCCTTTTTCGAAAAAGAAAGCATATACGGGTCAACGTATACTGTCTTCTCTCCGACTATTTTTGTAGCATTATGAATCAATACTTCGCAATTCGCTCTGTCCATTCTTGCGCCCTCACAAAAAATCAATCCAATTCAGCAAGAATACCATTGTAGAAATCCTCATAGGTCTCAAACGCCTTATACTGAGGATAATCCGCAATAATCTGTTCGGTGCTCCTAAATAGAAAACCTGCTTTACTTGCCTGAATCATTCCTAAATCGTTGAAGCTATCACCGGCTGCTATCGTCTCATAGCCAATTGACTGAAGCGCCTTGACAGTAGATAGCTTGGAATTCTCTATTCTCATCTTGAAGTCTACAATCTCCCCATCAGGCGCAACTTCTAATGAATTGCAAAGAATCGTCGGCCAGCCAAGCTTCTCCATCAAAGGAGTCGCAAACTGTGAGAAAGTATCGCTGATTATTACAACTTGAGTAATTGCACGAAGCTTATCAAGGAATTCCTTAGCTCCAGGAAGTGGATCTATCTTGGCGATAGTGTTTTGAATTTCCTTAAGACCAAGTCCGTGCTCTTTAAGAATACCTAATCTCCATCTCATTAGCTTATCGTAATCTGGCTCATCTCTTGTTGTTCGCTTAAGCTCTGGAATTCCACTTTCCTCAGAGAATGCAATCCATATTTCCGGGACTAAAACACCTTCTAAATCAAGACAAACTATATTCATTGGTACTCTCCATAATTTTTTTCCTTAGCATTATACAGTAATTTCTACCAAAATATCCTCAAAACCTACAATACAGCTCTCAAAATATCCATCGCCAGTCGTTCTTGGCCCACTTAAGACTTCAAAACCATCGCTTGCAAGCTTCGCCGTGGCCTCCTCGACTTTCTCTTTTGAGCCTAGACTAAAAGCCACATGCGTGTATCCATGTTTTTATGGAATTCTAAGATTGCACGCTAATCCCTCCGCTGTCGCGGCCAAGAAAATATTCTCGATGCAACACCAAATTGAAGCTAAGCCGTTAAGATGCGACAATGAATCCGGATTCATATATCCGTTTTCTGCTTTAATAGAGGGATAATTACCAGCGAAGCATCAGCTAGCATACGATTTTGTTTTGGTACCGCATCTCTATAACAGTTTTGCTGGCATTTATCGGATAAATTCCAATCCCTAATTAAGTTTTCCATATCCTCTTCAGAGAATTCTTTTGGAATAAGCTGTAATAACTCAGTAGTGACTGATTGATCTTCGATTACAATAAAAGCCCAATCTCTCATGTGATCATTAGTTGGAGCTCTCATTCCTGCGCTAATGATTCTTTCCAAAGTGTCATCGTCGATTACATAATTCTCAAAATCTCTAATAGTACGCCTTTTGTTTACTGCTTCGTAAAAATCCATTGTAATCTCCTCTCGCATATGTCAATCAGAACTCTTTTCAATTCTCTTAGAACCAAATCCATTTTACTATAAGCAGTAATAGAATTATCCATATAATTATTATTGGAATTGAGTAGTACCACTTCTTTGGTTTCCCATCTGCCCACATTCCTTTTGCCAAGTTAACATTTCTCTCCCACACGTTTGAAGGGATCAGTTTTATTGTCAGTAATACCAATGCTGGTAAAATAATTACATCATCAAGATATCCAAGAACCGGGATGAAATCAGGGATTACATCAATTGGTGAAAGTGCATAGCCAACTGTAATTCCAGCTATAATCTTTGCTATCAGTGGCGTCTCTTTATCCTTTAAGCACAAAAAAACTACTGGGATATCCTGAATCAGTTTTTTTGCTCGTTCTTTTAATTTCATATTCTCTCCCGTATTGCTTATATCAATTATAGCAATACAGCCTATATTTATTGGAATTTATTTAACTAAATTTCCTTTAATACGCAGTCACTTATTATAGAAACGAACTTCTTTACACCTTCATCAATAATGCCAATCAGTGAGGATGGATCTTCAAAATTTGGGTTAGGTGTAAGTCTGCATTCGACGATGGAATCCGGATTACTTTTATCGTGAAAAATGTTTGAATTACATGCAATACAATTCTCAAGTGTCGATTCATAATTTTTCGCAATGCTTCTGTTCCTGGCAGAGAGCCATACTTCAAAAGCTCCCTTCTCATGTAAGTAGACAATTGCTATTTTTAAACCTTTATTTCTTAAAGTTTTCGTGCTCAAAGAGAAATAGGACATATCCATATATCCTTGATATATACTGCTCACGTCATACTCTGGATTATTTCTAATGAACTCAGCTCTTAATTTCCCAATAAACTCCAGTATTGCTTTGTATGCAATCTGAATTTCGCCTTGCTGTAAGTAATTAGTATATTTATCTATAAGGACATTAAGAGTCTTCATTTTTGCGCCTCCCATACTTTTTTGAAACTTAATGTGGGAATAGAACTTCAGCCAAAGTCCAAATAATAATCAGCAGACCAACTAGCATTGAAAGAAGTGTCATTACCGATCTGTCTTTATTTTTCGAAAATGATATGATTCCAAACACAAATCCAACAACACCTATCACTGCTATAAAAGGCGTAGGCAAAGGAAGATTAATTACCTCTCCTAAAGGGGACAATTTTACTCCCATTAAAGCAATGAAAACAAGTGATAGAATCGCAGCAACTTTACCCGAAACTGATTTAGAAATTAATTGAATTTTCATAGTTTCCCCGCCTTTCATCATGGATTCAATAGTCAAAATTTATTTTCTTCTGCATAATAATCTCTATTCTTCAGCATATTATACAAGCCGATACTCAATCCTATTCCAACTCCAAAGGACGTTATGATTGTGAGATAATTTAGATCGATTGGTCCTAGAAAACTTAAAGTAATCGCAATCTTGGTTCTTAATTGGTAATTCATATTAAATAGGCTGACTAATAATCCAAACGGAAAAGATACCGCTCCAGATACTACTGTGAACAAGAAAATAGCCTTGCGACCATATAAGACTGCCCCAAAAATCGCGCCACAAACCATCCCCATGACGATTATTCCAATATTATTTCCAATGCCAGCTGTGTTCAGACTCTCTGCATTAACACCAAGCAGGGAGAGAAGCAAATCCATCGCTTTCGCCAAACCGAAAGCACCAAAAAATCCAATAGGTACCGCGAGAAATCCAGCAAGCATTATTTTTTTAATCATATGCTTATTCAAGAGAAGAATTCCGAACAAAAGGGCACCTATCCCCCCGGAAAGAACTAACTCAACAATCATTAAATCATACTTCGACATCATCGCATCTATCAGAAGGGAACTAAAAAGAAACGATATCGTTCCAGCTAGTGTAGACCAAAGTAAGAATGCCCAAGCATTACTCTTGATTATATTCAAATTCTTAAATCCTTTCGTGTTCTTCTCTGAACTTAGGCAGGAAGATTAAAGTTACTCTTATTACAATAATATTATTTGATATCTATCAGAAAGTACAAGCAAAAGGACAAGAAAATATTGATAAGTATTTAAATTGGTAGAATATTGGATTTCTATCATAGTTTTGTGTTTTTGCAGTCTCTTTATGCTGATTGCGATTCAATTTCGTCCCAACAGCTTATCAATCTCCGTCATCTGAGCTTCTGACAAAGGTCCGTATTCCATAGCTTTTGCGTTCTGCTCAATCTGTTCAATGTTCTTAAATCCTGGAATTGGAATCGTCGAAGAACTCTTACCCCAGATCCAAGCGATTGAACCCTGAGCGAGTGTTCGTCCACCAGAGGTCAAAATCTCACGAACTGCGTCTAGCTTTTGCAAGACATCTTCATTCGGACGGCCGTCTTTGAAAATATTCTCTGTCCAAGAATGTCCGGCGCCGCGTACGTCGTCTTTTGAGATTCTGGTATCGCGGTTGAATTTACCACTTAAGAAACCCATGGCAAGCGGACTTCTATTAATACTTGCGAGGTTTTGCTGCTCGCAAAATTGCAGCATCTCATCAGATTCCTGAAGAATGTTGTACTCGTGCTGGATAGCCGTGCAACCTGAGTGGGTAGCCATAAAGCGCGCCGCAGGAAGGGATGTCGTGCTCCAGCCGAAAAATCGAATTTTGCCCTTAGCTACGAGACGCTCGAGAGTCGCGATGACGGCATCGGCGTCAGAAACACCTACATCTCCGACATGAAATTGGTACAGGTCGATGTAGTCTGTCTGGAGTCTTCTCAAAGAAGCGTCGAGAGCACGTTCTATATAAGCGGGATCATAGCAAACTCCCGGAATAGTTTTTGTCGCCTCATTACCTACGAAGCCGAATTTAGTTGCAAGGATTTGAGTTTATAGGATGAGCAGTTATAATCGTATTGCTCTTAGCATTTATGGTGATAGCAACACCACTTCGATACACATAAAAGTTCTTTCCCCACCTTATGATAATGTCTGCTTGTTTCACGGATTCTTTACACCACAAAACTATATCGTCGATTTGCAGATTAAGGTTGCGCTTGATTCTCTCTGCACCCAATTCTGTTGTATGCAGTTTGTCAGGATTTATGCTTAATTCTTGCATCGGTATGTACTCCTCACTTTCCCATCAGATAACTGCTCGGAAGCATATCAATTGTAATCTGTTGTCGTAAAAACATCATATATTTTCTCTTTTCGAAAAGCTTCTCATTCAAGTCAGCCTCCTATTATTCTATCTCTTCTCCAATTCGAACATTATCCCTAGACTATACCACCCACGTATAGAAAATGCGTCATCATGAGGAAATGGTTCACTTCTACAAAAGCTGTTTGAATCAGGAACACTAAGCAAAAATCTCATATTGTTCATTGTATATTAATGGTAATTTGACATGATTTGATTGAATTTGGTTATTTTCTTTTCTATCATATGAATATGAAGAAGTTTGATGATATCTCTATAGCATTATTGCTGAATGATTTTCATAACGAATACAGCGTGGCTGTATATCGTGGAGCCCGCTTTGCCGCCGAGCAGATGGGAATTTCGCTCGCTACTTTTGGTGTGGGCTCAATTGAAAGCCCCGTTCAGCATATGGCGATGCGGAGCCGATTGTTTTCGCTGGTCAATCCTGAAGATTTTGACGGAATCTATTATGTTTCTTCTTCGCTTTCTAATTATATCGGAGTGGAACGTTTTCGGGATTATGTTTCGGGCTATAAGGATATCCCTTCCGCGCATGTGGGTATCCGGCACGAATCGCTTCTGACCTTCGGTATAGATAATTATTCCGGCATGTATGATGCGGTCAGTCACTTGATTACGGAGCACGGTCGCAACAAGATTGCCTATATCAGCGGAACATATGGTGTTTATGAAGCGGATGAGCGATTGAAGGCTTATCGGCAGGCTTTGCTTGATAACAATATCGAGTACGATGAGCGCTATGTGTATCAGGGTTCTTTTCTTCGCGATGACGGTTTTGCAGCGGTTAAGACTTTTTTGGATGAGCGAAAACTGGATATTGACGGCTTAGTCGGAGCTAATGACCATATGGCCATATATGCTATGAAGGCGTTGCAAAAAAGAGGCATATCCGTACCTGAACAGGTAAGTGTTGTCGGGTTTGACGATTTGGTCAGTGCCCGAAGCTGTACGCCAGCATTGACTACGGTTCATCAGTCCGCCTTCGACCTAGGCTCTTTTGCTATGCGTCGGCTTGCCGAAGGTATCCGTGACAACAACATAAAGGCGCAGCATGAGCAGCTGCCAGCACCGTTGACGGTCCGGCAATCCTGCGGTTGCGTGGGCTCTTCGACATTGCATACAGGAGCCACTCAGAAGGAGTCGCCGGATATGCTGTCGGAACAAGACAGAGGGGAGTGGGAAGAGCAGAGATCCTTTGTGAATCTGATGACACGTGACTTAATCGGAAATTTCGAAGTCGATGAGATATTTTCGGTTCTTCGCGGCCAACTCAATTATTTAGGTATCAACGATTTCTCATTGGCTCAGTATGTAGAGCATGGCCAGGCGGAAGTTTTATTCGATCAGAACGGTCACAGCGGAGATATATTCCCTGAAAATCAAATTATCAGAGGCGGTCTTTCCCGTTTGCCTCGCCCATATTATCGTCATGTCTTGCCGCTTTTCTTTCACGAGGAAGACATCGGTTATTTTGTATCCGATATCGGAACGAGAGACGTTCCGGTTCTTGAGATCATCAGAGACCACCTTTCCGGAGCCTTAAAAGGTGCGCACCTTCTTGAAGCGGCCAAGAGACATGCCAAATCCTTACAGATAGAGGTTGAACAGCGAACCAAAGAGTTGGCAGACCGTACGATTGAGCTCGAGCATGCTCTCAATGTTGTGCAAGAGACCAGCGAAAAGTTGGAGCGCTTAACCGTTATGGATGAGTTAACCGGACTATATAACCGACGCGGTTTTGCGGCTCTGTCCTCACAGCAGATTGCTATTAGAAATCGCAATAACAGCAATCTGTTGTTAGTATATTTTGACATTGACGGATTAAAGACGATTAATGATACTTTGGGACACGCGGTCGGCGATATTGCAATAAAGGCTTTCGCATCTCTGCTGAAAAAGGTCTTTCGCAGTATGGACATTATTGCCCGTATTGGTGGCGACGAGTTTGTCGTCTTGGCCATCGATTGTACCATTCGTGAGTTTAGAATAATCAGAAGACGGCTGGATCAGGCGCTTGATGAATATAATGCATCAAGTAACCAAGAATTTCATTTGTCAGTCTCTGCGGGTGCGGCTCCGTGTATATCTGAATCGACATATACCATTGATCAATTAATGGAGGAGGCGGATGCCGAACTCTACAAAGAAAAGAAGAAGAAAAAAGATTAAAAGGCCTCTGAGTGAACGATATTAATGATCAATTTAGACACATACTCATAAGATTAGAATTTGACTAATTTCCTTTAATTTGAGACCATTGCTATAGTCACCTGGCTTAACTGGCGAGTAAAATTGATTGATTAACGGAGACATATATCGTTACAATTGAGGCAGTAGGAATAACTGGATGGAGAATAAGTGAAGAAGTAAGTATTTCTGGTTATCCAGAACCACCAGAGTATCCGTCTGATTATGAAGAGTGATAGAATGATGAGTATCCAATAATCTTCGAGATTTTCCGACAATCCGTTCTTATCTAACAACGTGCATACCCACCAAATTCAGATTTATCTGCTTCATTTAGTGCTCATTTCTTTCGTAAATCTAACACTGACACATAATGGAGAATGTCAAAAGCCTCCGGCTGTGTGGCAAGATAAGTTAAATGGTCTTCTTCCCATGCGGCGATTTCTCCCGCACTAAGTGACGATGCACTAATACCACGACAAGCTTTCATTCGACCGTGCCACGTTTCTCGAGTAAACGGAACATTTATGTCATAAGTAATGGCGTTTGCCACCTCAAACATATCACCGAGCCAATCCGGAGTACCGATTTCGTATCTCATAAAACCGCCGCCGGTCCAAGATGGATTATACTTTAGCACCAAATCCTCACTTGTTTTTGCAATCTCGCTTTCAAATGGCAACCAAACCATAAACAACACCACAAAATGCCCGTCATCTTTTAGCACCTTATAAATCTTCGGCAACGCTACTGCTTTGTCAAAGTACATAAAACACTGGCAAGCGGTTACCACATCAAATGTCTTGTCGCGAAAATCAAAGCTTTCAGCAGAGGCAACAATATAGTCGATATCAAGTCCTGACGCTTTTGAAAGTTCTATTGCTTGTGCAATTTGGTTCTCAGAAATATCAGCACCAACAAAACTCGCACCGAATTTAGCCATATTTCGCGGCAAAACCCCCGTGCCAGTGCCAAGGTCAAGTACATGTTGGCCTTTTGTGCAAAGCCCCATATCTACTATTTTCTGATAAAATGCATCGGGATAAATATCTCTATACTTTGCATAATCTTTGGATGCCAGTCCCCAGTCAAACCCTTTCCCGTGGTCAATATATTTGTTGTTAATCATTAGAAGTCACTCCCTCTCATCCTGAATTATTTCAGTTTCGAAAAAGTGGAATTTGTTAGCTTCGTGTTATGCTCGTTTTGTTTCTCTATTACTATTAGCCTTCGAATTAATAAAGTCCAAGAATTTTTGTTTCTCGTCGTCTTCTGAAAAAGCATTTTCTGGAATAATATATGCTTGTACAGAACTAATATAAATAGATAGCTTTTTCTGATACCGCTACTTTTTCAACCAATGAATATTTCGTCTTACTTTCAGAACAAATGTTCTTTTATGATTATATATGCCTGTAAAGAAGAGTTCAAGGTCATAAATCGTACAGTTTAGAGAGAACAAGAATAGTATTGAGATTTGGAAGCAGGATAAAGCAGGGATGTCGTTTTCTCCATCCTAGCGATTACAACAGCCGGCAGTGCTTGCTGTTATTGCGTTTCGAGGATTTACCCTTGCGATATCGTTTTATTTTTACGGTATCGTTTCTGGCTACAAAAGGAGAAAAATATACTCTAAAGCACTGCAATATCTGCGTTTGTTGCGATATCGTAAACGACATCCTTAACGAAATTACCGGCAAAAGAAAAGCACTTACGATAGATGGGCTCCGCCCATCTGTAAGTGCGCACTCCTCTTGAAAAGATGAGTGAAAAATCCAACTCGTTCTAGACTAAGGTAGCAAGCAACGTTTTGTGGGGACAAAACACATTTCAACTGAAGTTGAATGCTTGTTAGGGTAACCCTAAAACCCTGAGTGTTATATAATGTTACAAGTTGAATTCGATTCTATTGAATAACTAAATTCCGGTTTTCTAATCTTTTGAGGTGATTGAGCAATGATAAAATTAAAGATGTCAATAGAGGATATAGATGAATACCAGACAGGCATATTACCAGAAAATGCTGTGAAAATAGAAACACCTCAGAGCACGGATGAGATGATGAAAAAGGCTGCACCTATTGCAGTAATATTATGTGTTTTAATGTTTGCAACTATGTTGTGTAAAACAATTGTTTATAAGACGGTTGTTGTATCGCCTATATTTATTTTTATTGGATTTTGCATAGGCTTTGTTACGTTGGTGGTTCATGAGTGGTTGCATGGAATTGTCTATCCGAAAGATGCTTCTGTTACGATAGGCAAAATGAAGGGTAAGATTACATTTGTTGCACTAGCGTCATATCCTCTGAAGCGAAGCAGATTTATCGTAATGAGCCTATTACCATTTATTCTTGGAATAATTCCATTATTGATTTTCATCGTTAGTCCGGCAGAATGTAGAGAACTAAATGGATTAATGTTTGGTATGGCAGGTATGGGGATGATTTCGCCATTTCCAGATGTATATAATGTTATTGTTGTCTTGAAAAATGCAAATAAAAAGGATGCAATAATGTTTTATAAAGACGATATGTATAAGGTATCGTAAATTTCGTTTCTATTAACTACGGAAAAGAAGTATTTAAATGAGTTGAAAAATTCCTATTTTGAATGGAGACAACATGACATTAGAAGTAGTTACTGAGTATAGATTAGAACAGTTTAAAGTTGATATTAAAGAGGCATTTCAATTTGGTGCTGCGGAAGGAATGGGTACAGATGAAGAAGTATTGCCTGAAGAAGATTTAATTAAGTCTTTGAGCGCAGAAGGTGCAATTGCTTATGCAGTTATAGAAGATGGAGATATGCTCGGTGGTGCTATTGTAAATATTGATGAAAAAACGAATATTAACCACCTGGATTTTTTATATGTAAAAGTTGGACAGCAAGGCAAAAAGATTGGTCAATTTATATGGAAAGAAATCGAAAAACGTCATACTGCCACAAAAGTTTGGGAAACCTGTACGCCTTATTTTGATAAAAGGAATATACACTTTTACATTAACTGTTGTGGCTTTCATGCAGTAGAGTTTTATAATAAGCATCATCCTGATCCGAATTTTCCAGAGGATGCTGATGATGAAAAGTTTGATGGAATGTTTAGATTTCAAAAAAGAATGGTCGATTCTAATTTAACTGTGAGGTGAAGTTAAAATGAATGATAAAAAGATAACTGGTTTTGATTATTTGTGGTGTGCATTATATGCGTGTGCTGCATTTGCAATAGAATTATTACTTGTGGCGATGGAAGGAAAACTTGGGATAGACATAAATAATTCTACAAATATGCAGATGATTATTCATTGGATAATAACCATCGTATTGTGGTCGATTTCAGGATTGTTAGTTATTAAGATTGCCAAGAAAACAACAGGATTTGATTTATTAGAACATAAAGAAAAGCTGAGAGGGTGGCAATATATAGCTATCTGCATCTGTTTTCTTGTTAATATTGTAGCTAAGTATTTGGACTGGAATGGGTTTAAGGTTTTATTAGAATGGAAATCGCGTGGGCCATTACTGTTTTGTTTTCAATACTTATACTATATTGCAGAGGGATTCCTTATTTCATTGGTTATTGTATTTGGTCAATTAGCATGCGAGAAATGGTTTAAAAACAATAAAATACCATATGGCGGAATTATTCTAGGATTAACCTGGGGATTGGGACATATTGTTTCTAAGGGAAGTGTTACGATAGGTATTTTATCAGCTATGGGAGGTTTTTTGTTTGGGACAGCATATCTTTTTGTAAATAGAGATTATCGCAAAGCGTTACCTATAATTGTTTTATTGTTCATGCTTTAGCCAAGAAACTTGAAATTTCCTGAGCCATCATTAGTTGATAGAATTTAATCGTGCTATCCAACTTCAATAAAGAAGATTTAATGGAGTTAGACAAATTAGAATTT
>Ga0209607_1002710_pt1 | contig 13970 bp, 9 predicted proteins | sample AD_UKC117_MetaG_FD_184413 | JGI IMG/M metagenome (GOLD analysis project Ga0209607, IMG submission 184413) | Active sludge microbial communities of municipal wastewater-treating anaerobic digesters from Hong Kong - AD_UKC117_MetaG (SPAdes)... | ecosystem: Engineered > Bioreactor > Anaerobic >... | reverse complement strand
CGGGCTGGCGCGTTTTTCTGGACCGCGTGCTCTACCACACGCGGCAAACGTTTAATCCGGTACAACCTTCCGCCGTGGCCGGCATGGGGGCCATCCCCGATGAGACCACGACCACCTTCCGGGTCTGGGCGCCCCACGCCGACAGCGTGTTTGTCACCGGCTCGTTTAACGACTGGTCGCCCTGGCGCACGCCGCTGGCCAGCGAGGGCAATGGCATGTGGTCGGCGGTGGTAGGGAAAACGGCCGTCCACGACGCCTATAAATTCCTCATCCACCACGACGGGCAAACCCTGCTGCGCACCGATCCCTACGCTCGCGCCGTCAGCGGGCCGCAGTTGGACGGCGTGATTTTGCCGCCCGCCGCGCCCCCCGCCGCCAGCTTTGAACTGCCCGCCCTGCCCGACCTGGTCATCTACGAGCTGCACGTTGGCACCTTCTCCGCCGACGCGCAGCACACCGTGGGCCAATTCCAGGGCGTTAGCGACAAGCTGCCCTATCTGGCCGAACTGGGCGTCAACGCCATCGAGATCATGCCGGTGGCCGAGTTTGCCGGCGATTATTCCTGGGGCTACAACCCGGCCTTCCCCTTTGCCGTCACTGCCAGCTACGGCGGGCGCGAAGCGTTCCAACAGCTCGTCGCCGCCGCCCACGCTCACGGCATCGGCGTGATTGTGGATGTGGTATACAACCACTTTGGCCCGCAGGACCTGAGCCTGTGGCAGTTTGACGGCTGGCATGAGGACGGCAAGGGCGGCATTTACTTTTACAACGATTGGCGCGCCAGCACCCCCTGGGCCGACACGCGGCCAGATTACGGCCGTGCCGAAGTGCGCCAGTTCATCCGCGACAACGTCTTCATATGGTTCGAGGAGTTTGGCGTGGACGGGCTGCGCTGGGACGCCACCAACTTCATCCGCCACGCCCACGGCCACGACGGCGATCCCGGCGCGGCCATCGACGAGGGCTGGCAGTTGATGCAGGCCATCAACGCTGAGGTCCACGAGAAACTGCCGGGCAAGCTGCTCATCGCCGAGGATTTGCAGAACAATACGGCCGTTACCCTGCCCGCCGATCACAATGGCCTGGGCTTCGTGGCCCAGTGGGACGCGCAGTTTGTCCACCCCATCCGGCAGGCGGTGATTGCGCCGTTGGATGAGGCGCGGGAGATAACGGCCGTATCCGCCGCCATCACCGCCCGCTACGGCGACGCGCCCTGGTCGCGCATCCTCTACACCGAATCCCACGACGAAGTGGCCAACGGCAAAGCGCGCGTGCCGGAAGAAATCAGCCATGGACAGGCCGACAGCCATTTCGCCAAAAAGCGCTCCACGCTGGGCGCGGCGCTGCTTTTTACCACGCCGGGTATCCCCATGCTTTTCCAGGGGCAGGAATTTCTGGAAGATGGCTGGTTCGACGACCATGTGCCCTTAGACTGGCAGAAAGCAACGACCAACGCCGGAATTTTACGCCTCTACCGCGACCTGATCGCCCTGCGCCGCAGCCTCCACGGCCAGACCCAGGGCTTACAAGGCCCGCACGTCAATGTCTTCAACGCCAACAACGAGGACAAAGTGCTGGCTTTTCATCGTTGGGAAAATGGCGGACCGGGCGATGATGTGATTGTGGTGGCCAACTTTTCGCACCGGCTGTTGGATGGTTACACCATCGGCCTGCCGCGCGCCGGACGCTGGCGCGTGCGCTTCAACAGCGACAACCAGATCTATGATGCCAGCTTTGGCGGCCACTGCTGCCCCGACGTTATCGCCGCCCCCGCCCGCGACGACGCCCACAAATTTGACGAGATGCCCTGCCTGGGCAACGTCACCCTGGCCCCCTATTCCGCCCTCATTCTCTCGCAAGATCAGGCGTAACAATCGACTAACAAATAACAAATAACAGATAACAATCAACGGTTAACTCTTCTCCGTTCCCCGTTCCTCGTTATCTGTTGATTGTTACTCCGCACGATTCGGGTGGATGGCGGCGCGGCTTGTCGCGTATACTGGCAGCATGATAAACGAAACCTATTCCCAAGAAGCAGTCGATTACCAGCGGATCGAAGCGGCCATCCGCTACCTGGAAGAAAATTTCCAGCGCCAGCCTGATCTGGACGAAATCGCCGCCAGTGTGCATCTGAGCAAGCACCACTTCGAGCGCCTGTTTAAGCAGTGGGCCGGGGTGACGCCGATGCAGTTTATGCAATATCTTACGCTGGAATACGCCAAGGAGCGGCTGGCCGAATCGCGCAGCGTGCTGGAAACCACGTTGGACGCCGGGCTGTCCAGCCCTGGCCGCCTGCACGACCTGTTTGTGAACTTCACGGCCGTTACCCCCGGCGCTTACAAGCAGGGCGGTGCAGGCCTGGTCATCCAATATGGCTTTCATCCGACGCCGTTTGGCACGGCCGTGTTAGCCGCCACCCCGCGCGGCATCTGCGCCCTGCGCTTTGTCGGCGAGGAGGGGGAAACGGCCGTACTCCATCAGCTTCAAGCCGAATGGCCCAACGCCGCCTGGGAAGCCGCACCGGAGGTGACCGGGCCGCTGGTGGCCCAGATTTTTGCTCCAGAGAGCGGGGAGGGGGAACGGCCGTTTCACCTCTACCTCAAAGGCACCAACTTCCAGGTACAGGTCTGGCAGGCGCTGCTCACGCTGCCGCCCGGCACGCTCGTCAGCTACCAGGACGTGGCCCGGCTGCTAGGCAATCCGACGGCTACCCGCGCCGTCGCCGGCGCCATCGCCCGTAACCCGGTGGGTTACCTCATCCCCTGCCACCGCGTCATCAGCGGCGACGGCCAGCTCCACAACTACCGCTGGGGCTCCGCCCGCAAAAAGGCCATCGTCGGCTGGGAAGCCGCCGCGCGAACGAACAATTAACAGATAACAGTTAAAAGTTAACCGTTAACCGTTATCTGTTAATTGTTATCCTGACTGTTGCCAAAACGGCCGTTTCCCCTTAAACTCCTCGTTTGCCCATTTACCAACCAACTAACCATCTACCCAACCAACAAACGAAAAGGAGGCGTTTCACATGATTGTGGGAATGGACTTCGGCACGACCAACTCCGGCATGGCCGTCTACGACGGCCGTGCGGTGCGCGTATTGCCCCTGGACCCATCCAACACCAATCCGCGCGTGCTGCCCACGGCCGTCTACATCACCAACGAGCAGGCCGTCACCATCGGCCGCGCCGCCATTGATTTGTACTACGAGCACAACATCGGCCGGGCGGTAAAGCTGCGCAAAGTGTGGGTCGGCGAGCTGGAAGTGTTTGGCGGCGATATGTACTACGTCACCGATTCCTACGCCTACGTCGACGTGCTCTCGCCGGGCCGCCTGTTCCTCTCTGTCAAGACCAGCCTGCGCGACGAAAGCTACGCCGGCACTGTCGTCGGCCAGTTCTTTTACTCGCTGGAGAATTTGATCACGCTGTATCTGACGGCCGTTAAAATCCGCGCCGAGCAGCAGCTGGGCCAGGACCTGCGCCAGATCGTGCTGGGGCGGCCCGTGCGCTTCGCCAAGGACCCCGCCCACGACAAACTGGCTCAGGCTCGCCTGCTGCAAGCCGCCTTCCGCGCCGGCTACGAAAAAGTCTACTTCCAATACGAACCCATCGCCGCCGCCTACAGCTACGAAACCACCATCGACCGGCCGCAAAACGTGCTCGTCTTCGACTTCGGCGGCGGCACGCTGGACATCACCATCATGCGCCTCGGCGGCCCGGCCAACCGCAAAGTGCTGGCCACCGGCGGCATTCCCGTGGCCGGCGACGTCTTCGACCAGAAGCTGGTGCGCGCCAAACTCCCGCGCCACTTTGGCGAAGGCAGCCTCTACGGCGAACGCCACAAATCCCTCACCACGCCCAAATGGATTTACGATTCCTTCTCCGACTGGCAAAAGCTGCTGGAACTGCAAACAGCCGAAAACCGCCACATCCTGGAAGACATCGCCCGCACCGCTCGCCGCCGCTACCAGATCGAGATGCTGCTCAGCCTGGTCTCCAGCAACTACGGCCTAAAACTGTTCGACATCGTCGAAGAGGCCAAAAAACAGCTCTCCGAGCGGCGCGGCGCGGAGATTTTGCTGGACGGCCCCGGCTTCCACGTGCGCGATTTTGTCACCCGCACCGAGTTTGAGGGCATTATTCGCGCCGAAATCCGGGCCATCGAGGAGCATTTGCAGGAGACGGTGGCCGACTCCGGCTTGCAGCCCGGCCAGATAGACGCCGTCATCCGCACCGGCGGCTCCTCGCAAATCCCGGCCTTTAACGAAATGCTGGGCCGCCTGTTTGGGCCGGAAAAGGTGCAGGCGATTGACACCTTCAGCAGCGTGACGGCCGGTCTGGGCGTCATCGCCCATGGCGTTGAGACGGGCGAGATTGAAGCGCAGGGCTACACGCCGGACACGGCGAAGCCGCCAGCGCCCAGCCAGCAGCCGCGCGTTAGCCCCGTTAACCTGGAACTGGTGCAGCGGCGCATTGCGATGAGCGAAGGGGGCGCGGCAGAGGAGGGGGAAACGGCCGTTCTTGCCGATTCCGGGCCGCAGTTGGTGCTGTTGGGGCAGGCTGGGCAGGTTTTAACGCAGAGGCGCGGAGACGCAGAGGAGCCTGGGGGGGGTGAATGGAACGGCGGCTGGCCGGTGGCGCAGGCGCTGGTGGCCGACGTCGACGAGCCGCTGCTGCTGATCACCACCCATTACCGCTTTTTGCTGATGACCCCGCGCCAACTGGCCGACGCCCAACGCCTTGACCTGAAGCTGGGCGACCTGCACAAGCTGGAGCGCGGCGAGCGCGTTTGCGCCCTGGCTTCCTGGGCGACGATCAGTCAGCGAGAAAAGCTGCTGTTGGTGACGAGTTCCGGGCTGGCACGGCCGTATCCGGTCAACGTGCTGCAAAGCAACATTCAGGCTCCCGTGCCGTTTAAGTTTGACCACGCGCTGGATGGCGTGGTGGTGGCCGCTCTGGGGGCAAAGGGCAATGAAACGCTGGCGATCACGACGCGCGACGGCCGTGCCGTGCGCTGGTTAGTGGGCGATTTACGCGGCTCCGGCACGCAGGCTATCAACCTGGGCAATGACGACCGGGTGACGGGCGCAGTACTGGTCCGCCCGGCGGATGAGCTGGTGGTGGTTTTGGCGGATGGTTACGGCCGTCGCCTGCGAGTAGACTGGCTGTTTGCACCGGGGAAGCCCAACCAAAAAGGCAAATCGCTGGCGGCGCGCAAGAGTGAGGTGGTGGGAACGGCCGTGTGGTTGCCGGAACGCGCCCTGCAAGCCGTCACCACAACCCGCTTTCTGCCGCTAGACGCCGGCAAACTCCCCCTGGAAGATTCCACCAAGACCCAGCCCCTGATTAAGTTGGCTAAAGATGAACAGATTAACAGTTTACTGGTGGAATAGGAGCGATTCGCCAGTAGTAAAGACGGAACGGTACAAGCTACAGGCTTAGGCAGGCTTCGGCGGCCAGATGGAAGAGATTCTGGCGGATATCGGCGCGGGACTGCCAGCCGCGATTGTCCCACTCGTCGCCGGTCAGGTCGTCGCCGCCGTACAGAAGCTGGCCGAAGAGGACACCGCGTAATTGGGCCACGGCGAAGAACGCCGCCGCTTCCATCTCCACCGTCAGGCAGCCTTCGCGCTGCCGCCGGGTGACGATGCGTCTGGTCTCCCGGTACACGCCATCCGTGGTCCACGTTTTACCAACGACGAAGGGGACGTGGTGGCGCGTGAGCGTATTTTGGATGGCGGTTACGGCCGTTACCGCTGCCACCGCTTCCCTCGTTCCCGGCAAATAGTGGTACGATGCGCCCTCATCGCGCACGGCCGTATCCGGCACCACCACATGCCCCACCGCCAGATCGCCGTCCAGCACGCCCGCGCCGCCGCAGGCGATGAACTTGCGGCAGCCCAGGGCGATAATCTCCTCCATAAACCCGGCGGCCATCGCCGAACCCAAGCCGGGGTGCATTATCGCCAGGCGACGGCCGTCAATTTCCATCTCATACACTGGGTTGGGCCCGATTTCGGAATAGAGCGTGTGGATTTGGCGCAGACGGCCGTCTGCCCGCAGCGTCGTGATCACGTCCTGAAAGAAGCACAACACGCAGTGCTCGGCAATGTCAACCGGTTGGATGATGCGCTCCGGCTGGAGAATGGCCTCCGGCGAGGAGTCAAATTCCAAAATGGGCGCGGCGGCCAAAGCCACCAGCGGCGGCAGGGTAAAACGGCCGTCCGCGTCCAGGTCAAAATCGACCACGCCCAGCAGCGCCTCCGGGTTGATGGGGCCGTAAATGTGCGGAAACTGCGTGCCGGTCTCGTAGCAGTCTTCGTAGACGACCCGGGCATCGAGCCGGTCCTCGTCCAGGCAGAGCAAAAGTAGGCCCGACTGACCGCTGAAATGTTCGTTGGCGGCGTAGACGACCTGTTCCGGCGTGGAGCAGTGGATGAAGCCTTCGCTGGCGAGGCTGGGGGGAGAGTAGGCGGCGGGGGAAACGGCCGTTTCCCATTCCCGCCGTGTCGTGATGTGTAAGATTAGTTTCATGCGGTGAATTATGAAACGAGACTGACAAACTTACAAATATCGCCGGCCCCGGTTGCCCCTCATCAACCATGAAGTATAATCCCCTGCTGGTTAACCAACGGTAACCGGCAAATCACAACCCGCCACAGAACACCCCAACCGGTTCACTGTGCACGAACGAATAACGGAGATTCCTATGCCTCGCCGAGCAGTTTTTCCTTTTACCGCCATCGTTGGCCAGGAACGCATGAAACGCGCCCTGATCTTAAACGCCGTCAGCCCGCAAATTGGTGGCGTGCTGATTCGCGGTGAACGCGGTACGGCCAAATCCACGGCCGCGCGCGCCCTGGCCTTTTTGCTGCCAGACATCGAAGTTGTGGCCGACTGCCGCTTTGGCTGCAATCCCAATCGCCCCAACGAATGGTGCGATGACTGCCGCGTCCGCCACGCCGACGGCCAGCTAGAGACGGCCATGCGCCGGACCCCCTTTGTCGATTTGCCCGTCAGCGCCACCGAAGACCGCGTCGTCGGCACGCTGGACATCGAGAAGGCCATCCAAAAAGGCGAAAAACATTTTGAACCTGGTGTCCTCGCCTCCGCCAACCGGGGACTGCTGTATGTGGACGAAGTCAATCTACTTGATGACCACGTCGTCGACCTGCTGCTGGATTCGGCGGCGATGGGCGTTAACGTGGTCGAACGAGAAGGCATCAGCTTCACCCATCCGGCAAAATTCATCCTGGTGGGCACCATGAACCCCGAAGAAGGCGACTTGCGCCCGCAGTTGTTGGATCGCTTCGCCTTTTCCGTGCATATGTCTGGCCTTTCCGACCCGGAGCAGCGGGTGGCGATTATGGAACGGCGCATTGGCTTTGAAGTGGACCCCGACGGTTTTTACGAGAAGTGGACCGAAAAAGAAAAGCAGTTGTCGGCGCAGATTGCCCGGGCCAAGCAGCAGGTGAACAAAGTGATGTATACGCGGCGTGACCTGCTGTCCATTGCCGGGCTGACCTCGTCGTTGAAGGTGGACGGCCATCGCGCCGACCTGGTGATTTTGCGCGGCGCGCAGGCCCACGCGGCGTTTCAGGGACGCAACCAGATCACTGATGAGGACATTATCCTGGCGGCGGAATTGGCGCTGCCGCACCGTATTAAGGGACGGCCGTTCCAGGAAACCACCATGAACGCCACCGACCTCGAACAGCGGCTGGAAGACGTGCAGTCAGACCTGGGCATGAATGAAGAAGGTGAACCCGGCGAAGAACAAAACGAAACCGCCGCTGAAAAAAAAAAGCTTTAGATTCTGAATCAGAACTGGATGAAGGGGCCGACGTCGCCCAAACCGAGGCCGGCCCCCAGACCGTACCCCAAACTGCCCAAGACGGCGAATGGTGGGAAGGCGGCCAGAAAATCCAATCCAAAGCTGAGTTTACCGCCCGCCGGCTGGATACCCAGCTAGACCGCCTGACGCGCAGCCAGGCCGGCCGCCGCTCTGTCACCAAGACCGAACGCAAACGCGGCCGTTACATCCAATCCCGCCTGCCCAAAAAAGATCGCGTCACCGACTTGGCCTTCGACGCCACCCTGCGCGCCGCCGCGCCCCATCAGCGCGAGCGCGACCGCGATGACGTAGCCTTGGCCCTGGAAAAACAAGATCTGCGCGAAAAGGTGCGCGTCCGCCGCTCTGCCAACCTCATCCTCTTTGTCGTCGATGCCAGTTGGAGCATGGCCGTGGCCGAACGCATGGAAGCCACCAAAGGGGCCATCATGTCGCTGCTGACCGACGCCTACCAGCGTCGTGACCGGGTTGGGCTGATCGTCTTCAATAAAAATGACGCCCATCTGGTGCTGCCCCCGACCAATTCGGTGCAGTTGGCGCGGCAGGCGCTGGTGGACATTGCCGTCGGCGGTAAAACGCCCCTTTCGGCCGGCCTGATGTTGGCCTATGAGGTTTTTCGCAAGGAATCGTATACCCATCCCGACGTGATGCCGCTGATGATTTTGCTGACCGACGGCGCGGGGAACGTAAGTATGTCGGACTTGCCGCCGCAGGAAGAAGCCCACCGCATCGCCGAACTGATCCGCGATGCCAAGATTCGCTCGATGGTCATCAACATGGAACACGCGGCTTTTGACCAGGGCCTGGCGCGCCTGCTGGCGCAAAAATTGGATGGCCCGTGCCATGCTCTGGAGGATTTGCGGGCCGATACGTTGTATCGGACGGTATTGGATCAGCTGGATTAGGCTGCGGAGTGCGAGAATCGTATGGTTAAAAATTGGGAATTACTGGACAGTGAAACGCTGGCCAATTATCGTATTTTTACACTGCGGCAAGACACGCGCCGCTCGCCGCGTACCGGCAATGTCCACAGCTTTTACGTGTTGGACGCCGCCGATTGGATCAACATTATCCCGATTACGCCGGCCGGTAAAGTGGTGTTTATTCATCAATTCCGGCACGGCACGTCGTCTATTACCCTGGAAATTCCCGGCGGTGTGGTGGATGGCGACGATCCGGATCCGCTGGCGGCGGCGCGGCGGGAGATGCTGGAGGAAACCGGTTATGACGCCGGGGAAATCATCCACATCGGCACGGTGGAGCCGAATCCGGCATTTTTGAATAATCGCTGCCACACGTATCTGGCTTTGGATGCGTGCTGGACGCGCCCGCCGCAGTTTGACGGCGCGGAAGACATCGCCACCGAAGAGATTGATTTAACGGCCGTTCCCCACCTCATCACCAGCGGCCAGATCACCCACGCGCTCGTCGTGGCCGCTTTTTACCATCTGGACCAGTTGCGCCAGCAGCAGCCGCACCTGCTGGATTTTAGCAACGGCCGTTCTACCCCCAGGTAAACGCTTATGGCAAACGAAACCCTACAAAACGTACTCAGTCAAGATATCCACCTCCTCGGCGACATTCTCGGCAAGGTGATGCGCCGCCACGCCGGCATCGAAGTCTTCGAACTGGAAGAGCGCATTCGCGCCCTCACCAAAGCCCGCCGCGCCGACGAAGACCCGGCCATTACCCGGCGGTTGGAGGAAATCGTCAGCCGCCTCAATTTGCGCGAGGCCGAACTCATCGCCCGCAGCTTTGCCATCTACTTCGAGCTGATCAATTTGGCCGAAGAGCAGCACCGCGTCAGCGTGCTGCGCGAGCGCGAGCGCGCCGCCCACCCGCAGCCGCTCACCGAGTCCATCCCGGCAGCCGTGGCCGCCCTGCGCCAGATGGGCGTCGATGAGTTTGAGATGGCCCAACTGCTGGAAAACCTGCACATCGAGCTGGTCTTCACCGCCCATCCGACCCAGGCCAAGCGCCGCACGGTCATCGCCAAGCTGCGCCGCCTGGCCAACGCCCTCACCGAACTGCAAGAACGCGACCTGCTGCCCGCCGAACGCCGCCAGCTCGAAGCCCAGATCACCGCCGAAGTCACGGCTTTATGGGTGACCGACCACAGCCGCACGACCAAGCCCAGCGTCACCGATGAAGTGCGCACCGGGCTGTACTACTTCGACATTACCCTCTGGGACGTGCTGCCGGACATTTACGCCACGATGGCCGCTGCCCTGGCCGCCCATTATCCCTCGCTGGCCTGGCCGGAGCGCTTCCTGACGTTCGGCTCCTGGATTGGCGGCGACCGCGACGGCAATCCCAACGTCACCGCCGACGTCACGGCCGAAACGCTGCGCCTGCACCGCGGCCTGGCGGTGGAACGCCACCGCGCCAATTCGCGCCAACTGGACCGGTCTCTGAGCGTGTCGGACCAACTGGCCCAGATTAGCCCGGAGTTGAAGGCGGCGCTGGCGGCGGCGCGCAATCGCTCGGAGCACGTCGCCTTTTTGCAGACGCGCTACCCCCACGAGCCGTACCGCCTCTGGTCGGCGGTTATCAAGGCGGATCTGGCGGAATCGTCGCGCGGCGACATGGTGGGCCGTCTGCTGGGCCAGCCGGTGCCGCCCGTTCGGCTGCGCACCATGGCGGATTTGCTGGAGCCGCTGGCGCTGATGGACGCTTCTCTGCGGGCGGGCGGCCTGGGCGATCTGGCCGACGCCGACCTGGCGCGGATGCGCTACCAGGTGCAGGTGTTTGGGCTGCATGCGGCCCGGCTGGACATGCGCCAGTACAGCGAGTACAACACGGCCGTTCTCGACGAACTATTCACCAAACTCAATCTGCTCACCGGCTTTGGCCAGATGAGCGGACCGGAACGCGCCCAGGCCCTGACCCAACTGCTGGCCGACCCCATCCCCGATTTAAGCGCCCTCACCGATTTATCGCCGGAAGCGGCGGAAACAATGAACCTTTTCCAGATTTTGCAGCGCGCCGTCGATTTTTACGGCTCCGACCTGATCGGTCCCTACATCGTCAGCATGACGCATGGGCCGGAAGACATCCTGGCCCCGCTGCTGCTGGCGCGCTGGCACGGCATCTGTCTGGCTGGCGACGACGCCAAAGAGGGGCTGACTTTTGCCCCGCTGTTTGAAACGCGAGAGGATTTGCGCGCCGCCCCGGCGGTGATGGCCGCGCTGTTCACGCATCCGGCTTACGCGCCTCACCTGGCGCGCGTCAACCGGCGGCAGACCATTATGATTGGCTATTCGGACAGCAACAAGGATGCGGGCTATCTGGCGGCGAACTGGGAGTTGTATCAGGCGCAGGAGGCGCTGGCGGCCATCTGCCGTGAGCATCAGGTGATGATGATGTTGTTTCACGGCCGTGGCGGCACGGTGGCGCGCGGTGGCGGGCCGACCAACCGGGCCATCCTGGCGCAGCCGCCGGGGTCGGTAAACGGCCGTATCCGTATCACCGAGCAGGGCGAAGTCATCGACGAAAATTATGGTCATCCGGCCATCGCCCGCCGCCACCTGGAGCAGATGGTCCACGCGGTGCTGTTGGCCAGCGTGCCCCCCTATCACCGCGCCCAGGCCGCCCCCAAAGAGACGTGGCGGGCAGCGATGACCGAGCTGACGGCCGTGGCCTACCGCGCCTACCGGGGCCTCATCTACGAAACCCCGGCCTTGTTGGATTACTGGCAGCAGGCCACGCCGATTAACGAAATCAGCCAGATGCGCATTGGCTCACGGCCGTCGCGCCGGGCAGGCAAAGCCACGCTGGACAGCCTGCGGGCGATTCCCTGGGGTTTTAGCTGGATGCAGTGCCGCCACGTGCTGCCTGGCTGGTATGGCGTGGGACAGGCGCTGGCCGCCTTTGACGACATTCCGCTGTTGCAAGAGATGTACCAGGCCTGGCCTTTCTTCCGCCACAGTCTGGACAACGCCCAATTGGCCCTGGCCAAGGCCGACATGGGCATTGCGCACTTATATGCCGGTCTGGTGGAGGATACGGCCGTGCGCGACGCCATCTTCGGACAAATCGAAAGCGCTTTTTATGAAACACGCCGGATGATCTTGTTGGTTACCGACCAGCAGGATTTGTTGGATAACGCGCCAACGTTGCAGCGCACCATCCGCCGGCGCAACCCTTACGTCGATCCGCTGAACTTCATCCAGGTGGCTCTGCTGCGCCGCCTGCGCTTCCTCTCGGAGCAGGACAGCCCAAAGGCGCAGGAAATCCTTCATGCGATTTTCTTGACAATTAATGGGATTGCGGCGGGGTTGAAAAATACTGGATAGTGAGTCGTTTAGTGTGGCTATTTGGGCTTTCGTCGGGTTCAGCGTGATGCGTAATGCGTGAACCTCTCTGTTCACGTATCACGCATCACGCTTCATTGAACGTCAACTCCCTAAATTCCGAAAGGGTCTTGGTTGGTAGTTGCTACTTCACTTCTTCTTCTTTCACGTGCCCGTTTGCTCGCGCCCGGTCGCGGATGTCGTGGCGGCGCTGGTCGTAGGCTTCGTTGATGGTTTGGGCGGCCTGTTCGCCTCGTTCCAACAGTTTTTCGGAATAAGGCCCGGCATTCTCACGGACGTTTTCTACGAGCACGGCCGTTACCCCCAATCCCAACAGCAGCGTCTGCCGCGCCGCGTGCCGGACCCGGTTACAAACTGCTCCAATTGTGCTTGTAAGTGCCATCTTTATTTCTCCAATTCCCTTGTGATTTTTCAGATTGGTCCAATCTTGCCAAGTTCAAACGAAAAGATGTACAGAAAATATAACGCACCGCGTCACAGCCGTCAAGCAAGACCTGACATGTTTAAGAAAACCTGTCAGGTCTCATTGCCATCCCATAGGCCACATGCTACACTCGCCCCATGACCACTGAACTGACCACCGGTATCCTCACCCTTAAACCGGGCCGCGAAAAGCCGGTCCTCAACCGCCACCCGTGGGTGTTTTCTGGGGCCGTGCACCACAGCGACGGCCGTTACCAACCTGGCGATCTGGTGACGATTGTGGCCAGCGACGGCCGTTTTTTGGCCACTGCCTACGCCAATCCCCATTCGCAAATCCGCGCCCGCATTCTGAGTTGGGACGCCAATGAAGCCATCGACGACGCCTTCTGGCAGCGCCGCCTGCGCCGGGCTGTCGCCATGCGGCAGACATTGGACCTGGCGCAAACCACCGCCTACCGCCTGGTCAACGCCGAAGCCGACGGCCTGCCCGGTCTTATTGTTGACAAATATGGCGATTTCCTGGTGATGCAGTGCCTGACGCTGGGGATTGACCGGCGCAAACAACAATTGGCGGAGCTGTTGGCGGCGGAATGGCAGCCCGCGGGCATTTTGGAGCGCTCCGACGCCAGTGTGCGCGCCAAAGAAGGCCTGTCCGAGGCCAGCGGCCTGCTTTGGGGCGAGTTACCGCCCGCCTCGCTGCTCATCGAAGAAAACGGCCACACCTTTGCGGTGGATCTGGCTGGTGGGCACAAAACCGGCTTTTACCTCGACCAACGGACCAATCGGGCTATTGTGTGCGCGCCACGCCACGTAGCCGGCAAGGAAATTCTGAACGTGTTTGCTTATACGGGCGGTTTTGCCGTGTACGCGGCGGCCAACGGCGCCGGACCGATCACCAACATCGACAGTTCGCTGGACGTGCTGGAGTTGGCGGAGCAAAATGTGCGGCGGGTCGCGGCAGAACGGCCGTCTGACGAGTACCTGCTCGGTGATGCTTTTATGATCTTGCGCGATTTTCGGGATAACGGCCGTCAGTTTGACGTAGTCATTCTCGATCCCCCCAAGTTTGCCCACAGCCAGCGCGACGTGGAACGGGCCGCGCGCGGCTACAAAGACCTCAACTGGCTGGCGCTGCGCCTGCTGCGCCCTGGCGGGCTGCTGGCCACTTTCTCCTGCTCCGGCCTCGTCAGCGCCGATTTATTCCAGAAAATCGTCTTCAGCGCGACCGTAGATGCCGGCCGCGACGTGCAAATTTTGCAGCCCCTGGCCCAGGCGCCCGACCACCCCGTCCTGCTCTCTTTCCCCGAATCGGCTTATCTCAAGGGCCTTCTCTGCCGCGCCAGCGATCTCGGTGGCTAGGGACTGGGGACTGGGGAGTTG
>Ga0209607_1002705_pt1 | contig 13978 bp, 8 predicted proteins | sample AD_UKC117_MetaG_FD_184413 | JGI IMG/M metagenome (GOLD analysis project Ga0209607, IMG submission 184413) | Active sludge microbial communities of municipal wastewater-treating anaerobic digesters from Hong Kong - AD_UKC117_MetaG (SPAdes)... | ecosystem: Engineered > Bioreactor > Anaerobic >... | reverse complement strand
ACTATCGTTCCTGAACACTCCTGGATGCAAGATGTTCTTGCCCAACTGGGCCTCGCAGGCTATAACCAAGGACTGGACTTATCTTGCATCCCCTGCCTCTCTTATTCTAACAAACAACCAAGGACGGCTCTTTGTAGCGGTCATCGGGTTCTCCGCTTTTAAGCTTGCAGCGGCTCTTCTCCCGCGAAGCGGAACTGGCTTCAAAATCGCCTCCTGCCGAAGGCAGCATTGCGACCTGGGCTGTTCTTGCCCAGCCTTGCGTCTTATTCCGTTCTTTCCGACCCCCTAGCGCTATCCCCGACCACTTCTTCAGAAGTGCAGATCCCGAAACGAGTTAGGGATTACAGTCCTTTGCATCATTCTGGCACGCTTCTGGCCAGAATTCGGTTCGTTAAACTACTGAAGAGGACGATCGCTATCCTTGGGAAGACTGATCCTCAATAGCGGGCGTGCCGCCGCACGCCCCTACATCCGTTTCGATCGAATTTATTTGCACATGCAACTCACAACTTGCATCTTGGCACTTGCAACTGATCTATTTCGGATAACGGCGAACCTTCTACGGACAACCACTGTCTATTGCCTTTTTCTTGTAACCAGCTTCTTGATTTCGTATATCCAGAGGATCGCGCTACCGAGGGCTAACGAAAGCAGCAGATCCCATATTCTCAGAGCCTGTGTGGAGAAGAGCCCCTGCATAAAGGGTACATATATAACGGCCAGCTGAAGCCCGAAGCTCGCCAGTATTGCGTACATTAGAGAAGGATTCTCTTTGAACGGTGCGTTGAAGATCGATTTCGTTCTTGATCTCACAGACAGTGCAAAGAAGAGTTGAGAGAAAACCAGTGTTGAAAAAAGCATCGTTCTCCACGGCCCGTTGGTATCGTTCATCCAGTAAACCAACCCAACGCCAAGAGAGAAGGCGGAGAGTAGTAGCCCGATAAGGATTACATTCCATCTTCCATTTGCCAGGACGTGTTCCTTCGTCGGGTTGGGTGGACGCTTCATTATATCCTTTTCCGGTGGTTCAACTGCGAGCGCCAATGCGGGGACTCCGTCCGTGACCAGGTTGAGCCAGAGTATCTGAAGGGGCGCCAGGGGGAGCGAGATACCAAAGAATGGTCCGAGAAGCATTATCCATATCTCTCCGAAGTTCGACGCCAGGATGTACCTTATGAACTTGTGTATGTTGTCGAAGATTGTCCTTCCTTCACAAATGGCCGAGACGATCGTGGTGAAGTTATCGTCGATGAGAACCATATCAGCGACTTCCTTTGTTACGTCAGTCCCTGTTATGCCCATAGCGATCCCTATGTCGGCCTGTTTGAGAGCGGGGGCGTCATTAACGCCATCACCCGTCATGGCGACGACATTTCCCTGTCTCTGAAGAGAGTCGACGATCTTCAGCTTGTGTTCCGGTGCGACTCTGGCATATACCGAGGTCTCTGAGGTAACTCTGTCGAGTTCCTCCTCCGTAAGGTTTTCGATTTCTCGACCCATCTTGACGTTCGACTTGTCGTCAACTATGGTGAGGCTCTCTGCTATATAACCGGCTGTCAGGGGATGGTCACCCGTAATCATAATCGGCCTTATACCTGCTTCACGGGCGGTCATTATCGATTCTTTGACGCCTTCTCTTGCGGGATCCATCATTCCAAATATACCGGTGAAAATGAGATTTCTCTCTTCGACCTTTTTGTCTTCGACTTCAGAGGAGTTTACGGGCCTGAAGGCTACTCCAAGAACCCTCATTCCATTCGCCGCAAGGTTGTTGTTTGTCTCTATGATTCTTCTCTTCCATTCATCATCTAACTCATGTATCTCGTCACCTTCCAGCACTCTGTCACAGACTTCAACGAGAGAATCGACGGCTCCCTTGGTAAATGCAACATATTGATCGACAGCGTTTTCTCGAAGGTGTTCTGGAACGTCTGCAGGAATCTTACCCTTTGGATTCGACTTGATCTCGTGGATAGTTGTCATCCTCTTTCGCTCCGAATCGAAGGGGATCTCCAGGATCCTGGGCATTGCCTGTTCGAGGTCGCTTTTCTCGATGCCGACTCGGTAAGCCGCATATACTAGCGCGCCCTCCGTCGGATCACCGATCACATCTACCTGCTGCTTTTTGTGGACGGGAGGTTTGATCTCGGCATCGTTGCATAGCGCGGCCGCAGTCAGCATTATTTCAAAGGATTTATTGTCGTCTTCGGGGAGGGCCTCGGGATCGGGTTCATTTTCTTTTCCAAAGTCCAGTGTCCGTCCGGCCATCTCTACGACTGTCACTTTCATTCTGTTCTCGGTAATCGTTCCCGTCTTGTCGGAACAGATTACGGTAACTGAACCAAGCGTCTCGACGGCCATCAGTTTCCGAACAAGAGCATTCTTCTTCAACATCCGTTGGGCGCCTAAAGCCAGCGCAATAGTAACAACTGTCGGAAGACCTTCTGGAACCGCGGCCACTGCGAAGGAGACAGCAGTCATGAACATCAGCTCGAGATCTTCGCCCCTCAACAAACCCATTACGAAGATCACACCAACTATTCCAAGCGCGATCAAGGCAAGAATCTTGCCTAGCTGGTCGATATTCTTCTGCAAGGGGGTCTGAGTTTCGGCAGTATCTTGAAGCATTGTCGCGATCTTCCCAAGTTCGGTTTCCATTCCTGTGGCAGTCACTATTCCGACTCCGCGGCCGTAAGTGACAACCGTCCCGGAATACGCCATGTTTTTACGGTCACCGAGAGAGGGGTTCTCTTCTTCGATAGGTTTAGTAGTCTTCTCCACCGCCTCCGATTCGCCAGTAAGAGCTGACTCCTGAATCTTCAGATTGGTTGCCTCGATAAGCCGCATATCTGCCGGAACGATATTTCCGGCCTCTAGAATCACAATATCTCCAGGAACAATCTCTGTTGAGTTTATCTCCACGATCTTTCCGTCCCGCCTGACCTTCACTCTGGGCACGGACATCTTCTTCAATGCAGCCATTGCCTTTTCGGCTCTGTATTCTTGAGTGAACCCCAGGATGGTGTTCAGGGCTACAATCGCAAGAATTACTATCGTATCCCTTAATTCACCGACGAATGCCGTAATCACCGAAGCAACAATCAGGATTATTACCATCACAGACTTCAGTTGTGAAAGAAGAATCTTCCATGCGCTGCGCCCGTTCTTCTCTGTAAGCTCGTTCAAACCGTATCGTTCGATTCTCTCCTTTGCCTTTGCCCCGGAGAGCCCCTCGTTTGAGCTTGATCCGAGTTCTTTTATGACCTCTTCTATTGTTTTCTGATGGTATTTTGCCATGGTTCAACCTCCGTTTAATAGAACAGTTGCACAGTTCGTCTAATTTAAGTTCGAGTATTTAAGTCTAGATCCCGAAACAAGTTTGGGATGACAGTGTTAGGTAATTGCGAGAACGGCGCTTACAATTATGCTGAAAGAAGCCGTCCTTGGTCCTTCGTCCAAGACCATGAACCCGTCCTTCGAAAGAGCCGCTGTGCGCTAAAAGATCAGTTGCAAGTTCTCAGTTGCAAGACCTAAAGTAAAGAAACGTCCCTCGTCCTTCGTCCAAGATCGTGGACCCGTCCTTCGAGAAGACCTGTTCTTCGTTCCGACGCTACGCGTCCAAGTTCTTGGTTCTTTGTTCAGTATCACGTTATTCTCAACTTGTTTCAACTTCTAAACGCCTTTCGCAAAAAACGTCACATCATGTCATCTGAACTTGTTTCAGCATCCCGAAGGGTTCTCGGAAAACGTCACATACAGTCATTCTGAACTTGTTTCAGAATCTCGATCCTTTCTTTTTGGTCACCTTCAGCTTTTACTCGGATAACGGAAAACCGCTCAACAATTAACCAGTTTCTCTTGCCCTTTCGAACCCGCCACCTGCTACCACCGACTACGTTCTCATAAGCCCAGATCCTGAACAGGAGCTTTTCAGACAGAATAGGTTCGTTCAACTATTGAGGAGGACGATCTCTATCCTTGGGAAGACTGATCCTCAATAGCGGGCGTGCCGCCGCACGCCCCTACATCCGTTTGGATCGAATTTATTCGCACATGCAACTCCGTGCAACTTGGAACTTGTAACTGTTATTTTCTGAGAACGGACAACCATTCAACGGTCAGCCGTTTCTCTTGCTCTTACGAACCCGCTACCTGCTACCACCGACCGCGGTTTTTTTCACAAATCTCTAGCAAAGAGCCTGTTCGCTCTCTTGATAAGTATAGGCCACGTGACTACAATACCAACTAAAGCGATTGCGGTCAATATGATGGTCATTACTGTCCCGGATATGGTGTCCTTCAGCAAGAATGCGAGATATCCAAGACCGCCCACGTAACCAAAGACGACCGGAATCGAAAGCGCGACGTTAACGTTCTGCTTCATGGCTCTCTGAGGGTTCTCCCATTCAAGGATCGGCTTTATCGAGTCGATTATCATTTGTAGAATGTTCAAGAATGTGAGAGTCAATGCTCCAACAACAAATACAACAAGCGCTTCTAAGAAAGACAGACCAAGGATCAGACTAAGAGCGACTGCGCCGAATGCCGGTCCTATCAAACTCAGCGTCTCGATATGAAGAAATTTGACTTTCACGATTTCATTTACGTCAACGGGAAGAGCCTTAAGTTCCCTGATCAAATCTCCTTCTCTGCTGAACATGGAGGAGGCAAGTCCATTTATTCCTCCTGCGACGGCTGCTACCAGTGCGCCGACCGGAACGAAGAGTGGTTTGTACTGCTGAAACTGATCCAGCATCTGACCTAACTGATCGGTTTGGCCAGCAACGGCCGCTATGACCAGCAGAATTGGGAAGACCAGTACATTTCCGAATCCGTTGAAGGCGAATGCAGGGACCTTCAGGAAGTACCACCATTCTCTTTTATAGAGAGCAGAGAACTTTGTCTGTTGTAAGCCCATCAGACCTGCTATCTCCCCTTCTTTAAGTTTCGACCGTTTGGCAAAATTCTCTTGGAGGCTCGAATAGACCGAGTAGTAGAATTTGTGACCAAAGAAGAGAAAGATCCCGAGAGCGGCAGCGTGCAGTCCAATGAAGGCAAGCAACCACAGTAAACCCTCCAAGAAGGGTTTGCTCAGGGCCTTTGTAACGAGTATAGTCGGCGGATATGCCCCGGCCGTCTTGTTTAGTATTGCATCTTCGCTCGAGAATATTCTCGCGAACTCCTCTGCGCTCATGTTCGGGTCAACCCTGCTGGTAAGGGAAACAAAAACAAGCGAGCCTATAATGACAAGCGCGCTGATCAGATAGACGATGCTGTCTCTGTATCTCTTGAAGCGGAAGAGTCTCGAAAGCGGCAGAACGATTATCGCCGAGAGCATTATGGGCAACACCTGACTGAGTAGAAAGATTATCGCCATGAATATCCAGTATGAAATACCGGCTCCAGATCTGATCCCGTAGAGAATGTAGGCAGGAAGGATAACCGCAATCGAAATTACCATGAGATCCATAAGCACAACCAGGAACTTCGACATCAGAACCTCTGTTGACTTTAAGGGCAGGGGTATCAGGACGCTCATGTCATCCCCGAAGAAAAAAGTGCTTATCATAAGGAAGACGCCCATGATCAGCCCGAAGAGATTCGCTATGAGAAACGGTCCTGCCAGAAAGAGCTGCCTCATTCCCGCAGCATCATACTGATCGTACATTGTGTTCAGCAGACTCATGTAAAGAGGCCCAAGAGAAAAGACCATCAAGAGTACCACGCCTATTATTAATGCAGGTTCCCAGAGTCTTTCTCTTTTCTTGAAATGATAGAGAGATCTAGGTATGTTGTAGTGAGCGTTAATCAGCGTCGAGGTAAGCGAAATCACCATTTTCGGTCTCACTACCCGTCACCTCCAGGAAGAGTTCTTCAAGGCTTCCCTTTCCTCTGAGCTTCCTAAGCTCTTCAACGGTGCCTACAAACTCGAGCTTTCCTTTGTTTATTATCCCTATCCTGTCGCAAATTCTTTCTGCCACTTCCATGACATGAGTGGAGAAGAATACCGTATTTCCTGCCTTCACGTGGTTTCTCATCATTTGTTTGAGAATGAATGCCGATTCCGGATCGAGGCCGACTATCGGTTCGTCGAGTATCCAGAGATCGGGATTGTGGATCAGTGCGGCAATCAGCGAAAGCTTCTGTTTCATCCCATGAGAGTAAGTGGAGACGGGATCTTTGATTGCATCTGAGAGCTTGAAATTCTGCAGAAGCTTAGATGCCCTCTCGGCACGGGTCTTTGGTGGGACTTGAAACACATCTGAGATAAGGTTCAGATACTGAACACCCGTAATCTTGTCCATTACAAGTGGTTCATCTGCAACATAGCCTATCTTAGATTTTGCTTCAACAGGGTGAGCGACCACATCTATATCGTCTACTGAAATACTTCCTGATGTTGGCTGCAACAACCCGACGATCATCTTGATTGTCGTAGTCTTTCCGGCGCCGTTGGGCCCCAGGAAGCCAAAAATCTCCCCTTTGTTAACCGTCAATGAAATGCTGTCAACAGCCTTGACGCTTCCGCTGTAAATCTTTGTCAGATCTCTTATCTCAATCACTTTCCAAACCTCCTGTCCTCACAGGGCATTGCCATTTTCGCTCCTTACGAGGATCTGAAAAAACTCTTCCAGATCAGGGATTGAAATGGCAGCTTCATCGTTCTTGTAGTATTCTTCGGTTGCTTCCGAGTATTCAACTATCATAGATAGCCTGTTTATCTCTTTTGCCACAGCGAGACATCTTTCGGAACTCGGTTTTGTTTTGTCCTTCAGTGGCATCTTTATTATTCTATACTTCTCTTTGATCCCATCAAGATTACCGGTGTACTTTATCTTTCCGTTAACCATTATCGAAAATTCGTCGGATATCTTTTCGACCTCTGGAATGATATGAGAGGTGTAGATAACTGTCTTTCCGAGGATCACTTTCTCCCTTATCAGTTCAAGCGTATCGTCTCTCATTATTGGATCGAGGCCCCATGTCGGCTCGTCGAGGATGTATAGATCCGCATCTGTCGATAGAGCGACCGCGAGATAAAGAGCCGTCTTCATGCCATTTGAAAATGTTCTGATCTTCTCCCTGTAGGGCAGCTTGTAGTTCTCAATCAGTTCTCGAGCCTGTTTTTCGTTGAATCTCGGAGAGATTCTGCTGCTCAGTCTAAGTGTTGATTCTATATCGAGGTTCTCGTAAAGATTCTTCTCCTCCGGAACGAACGAGATTCGCTCTCTGACTTCATCTATTGGTCTGCCAAGAACCTCAACTGAGCCGGAATAGTTCACCAATCCAAGTATAGATTTCAGAACGGTGGTCTTTCCCGCTCCGTTTGGACCTAGCAGGGCATATATTCGCTGGTTTTCAACATCTACATCTATTCCGCGGACAGCCTTCACATTTCCACTGTAAGTCTTTTGGAGATTTCTGATTCTCAGAGTCAATTGATCTCTTTCCATATCTTCTCAATCACCTCCAGGAGCCTCTCCAGAGAGATTCCCGATTTCTTCATGCGTAGTAGGGGCTCCCTTAGTTCAGCAGAGAGATTATCAAAGACAGAGTCTCTGACCTGATCTCTGTTACTGACTACTATATACCCCAATCCCTGTCTCGCCATGATTATGCCTTCCATTTCTAGTTCCCTGTAGGCCCTGGCGACAGTGTTGGGGTTCACCCTTATTTGGGAGGCCATTTCACGGATTGAGGGAAGAGTATCCCCTTCCTTAAGTCTCTCCTTAAGGATCTCTTCCCTCACCCCCCTCTTGATTTGATCATATATTGGTAACGGGGACCTTATGTCGATGTCAAACCACACATTATCACCTTCTGTATTGCCTTTGTCTTGTTGGTGTCGCTTTGCGAAAAGAAGAAACGTCCTGGTTTGGATCAAAATGAATCCAGAGGTTAGAGGTGTGAGGGTAGAGGCCTGAAAATCAAAATCATTCTAAGATCCTCACATCTCATCACCCCTTGAGGAAACCGTCCTTGGTACTTCGTCCAAGACCATAAACCCGTCCTTCGATTGGATCGGAGAGCAGATCCAGTATGGAGTCCTTGATGACTGTCATTGGCATTGATAATCGGTCGTGGTTCAGAGCCGCTTCAGTTTGCCAGACCCTAGACCCAAGACCGGCTATCAATTCCGTCATTCTGAACTTGTTTCAGAATCTTGACGTTTCTTTCCAGTCGCCCATAGTTTTCTCGGATAACGGGGAACCGTTCTTCTCTCTTTCTTGTATTTATCTCCAATATCCTTGAGGGGTAAATATGGTCTTCTCCGAGGACGGCGGACCGTCAACGGTGGACCAGTTTCTCTTGCTCTTACGAACCCCCTACCTGCTATCACCGATCACGTTTTCTCATAAGCCCAGATCCCGGATCAAGTCCGGAATGACAGAGTTAGGTGATTGGCATAACGTCACATCTTGTCATTCTGAACTTGTTTCAGAATCTCGACGTTTCTTTCGAGTCACCCGCATGCTTTCCCTCAGAGAACGGAAAACCACTCAACAATCAACCAGTTTCTTTTTACTCTTCCAACCCCCTAACTGCTACCACCGACCACGTTTTCTCGTAAGCCCAGATCCCGGATCAAGTCCGGGATGACAGTGTTAGGTGATTGTGAATATGTCACATTCCGTCATTCTGAACTTGTTTCGGAATCTCGACGTTTCTTTCGAGTCACCCGCATGCTTTCCCTCGGAGAACGGAGAACCGATCAACGGTCAACCAGTTTCTCTTGCTCTTACGAACCCCCTACCTGCTGCTACCGACCACGGTTTCTGAAAAGTCACTCCAACTCCTTAATCCATTCGACAATCAGGTCAATCAATTCAGCGGAGACATAACCTGGCCTGTTATATTCTTCAACGCTCTTTATCTTTCCGTCTGTTTCCATGAAGAGATGATTCAAGCCTTCAAGCAGTTCGAGTGTGACATTGGGCTTGTCTCCAAGTTCCTCGACAAAGATGTCGAAGTAGTGTTTGGGGCTCTGAAAATCCAATTCGGCATTTGCAATCAATACAGGTAGCTCAGTTTTCTCCAGTACAGGCATACAGAAATATCTGTCGAGGCTGTAGTAGTATGCTGCTGTAAGCCCTGGGGATAGCTCCGTTTCTTCAGGGATTTCTCCATTCAGTAACTGAGTGAAGAACTCGATTGTCTGAGCTTTCTGTTCTTCCGTCATTTGATCGCCGGCTAGATTGAGATTCTGATCCAAACTTATTTGAGCGAGTTTGACTGGAGAACCGGCAAGAATTACGACACCATCGACTCCAGCCTCTTCAGCAATCCATGGAGCGACCATTCCACCCATAGAATGTCCGACGAGGTAAATCCCGCTGAACTGGGGAATTGACTTCATCTGTTCGATGACGACAAGAGCATCGTCCACGTATTCCGCTTCGGCAGTGGTTCCGATTTCATCCACTTTATCCGGGTAGACCAGGTACTTCTTCGGATATCTAAGCGTCGCAATTCCCTTCGATGCAAGTCCCACTGCGATGTCTCTATAGGGTTTGTTCGGGCCCAAAGTTCCATCGATGTCGAGTGTTCCCGATCCCTGCAATATGATCACCAACGGGTATGATTCCAGACCATTAGGGACCATAAGTTTTGCAGGAAGATAGTATGGTTCCTTGCCTACGGTGATATCTTGTTCCGTGTAGGTTGAAGGGTCGGCATAATCGGGTAACTCCCTTTCAGAATATGCTGATTGACGGAAATAGAACCCCGCAACCTTTTCGTCCTTATCGAGAGTGACTGTAATGTCAAAGATTCCATTTGCAAACCTGCATGCCAGAACAAAGGAGATCATGCCGTCACTCTTTGATGATTCCAGATTCAGAACTTCTTCGAATTCCCCGGCCATGCTGACAATATTCGCATATGCTCCGCTTAACGCCTCAGGGCTTAGGCTTGCCTTAACCTGCTCGTTTTGAAGCTCGAAGATCTCTTCGAATTTTCCAGAGAAGAATCCATTTATATAGGTGTCGACTACTTCATTTCCTGTTTCAATCATTACGGTCTCCGTTTCGAGCTCCACGTAAGAAGATGGTCTAATGAAGAATCCTGCCACCTTTTCCTCGGCGTCCAGAGTAATTATCACATCGAATATTCCCGCCTTGAATTCGCAGGCAAATAAGTATGACACAAGATCGCCTTGAGGTACTTCGTTTTTGTCTAGGACCCGGAGGAAATCACCAACCTGCATCTGCAATTGCCCTCTGAGATTTCTCATAGCAGAAAGCGGTTGCGCCTTCTTCATCTCGGCATTCTGCAACTCATAAGCTTCGGGATATTTCCCGTTGAAGAAACTGTTGAAGTACTGTTCCGCTACATCAATCGAAGCGAAAGATAGAACCGATGCAATTAAAACCGTACTAACAAGAATCCTTCTAAACATTTTTCTTCCTCCTTAACAATTAGCTACAGTACGTTCTGTTTTAGTGATCAAGATCGATGTTTACCGCCAGTTCGGTGTTGACCGGCTCCCTTCACAGACAAAGAAGAGCAGATAGATGCTTTAAAGAGCCGTCCTTCGTCCAAGATCATGTACACGCCCTTGGACTAGATCGAAAACCAGATCCCGGATCAAGTCCGGGATGACAGTGTTAGGCAATTACGATATCGTCATATCCCGGCAAGCAAAGAACCGTCCTTCGTCCAAGAGCATGGACTCGTCCTTGGACTAGATCGAAAACCAGATCCCGGATCAAGTCCGGGATGACAGTGTTAGGTAATTACGATATCGTCATATCCCGGCAAGCAAAGAACCGTCCTTCGTCCAAGAGCATGGACTCGTCCTTCGAAAGAGCCACTGCACGCTCTTGATCCTAAATCCCCGCTCGAGCGGGGGGGACCGCTTGCGGTGGGGAGTGTGCTCTTTGAAGTGCGTCTCAAAGCTAGTGCCCCCTTTGGATTTGAACGATGTATTCACTACTTCACGTTATTCGGTCTCTGATCCAAATGTGTGCTCTCACCGGCACCCGCTCTCAGAGAACTATTTCAGAGCATCGGTTTTTCCAGACTTTAGAAACTCACACCCTCCTTTACTTCGTGGCCCTCCTCCCTCAAGGGAGGATTTAAGGTCAGGATCTTCAGAAGTTAACCGCAGTATTCGTACAAGAATCAGCATATGACTGCGTTTAACTCCCTGACTTATGGGTCATAATCAGCTCCCTCAAGGGAGGATTTAAGATCAGGATCATCAAGAGCTGGATACAGCATTCTAACAAGAACCAGCGTATTGGTGGCACTTAGCTCCTGATTTATGGTTGTCATGAGCTCTCGAGCGGAAGTGCTAGGACCATGATTAACGAGAAAGTTCATCGTCGAGAGGCTGAACCGGTCTGCCGGTGGCCAGTTTTCAAACTTCTTTCTTTTCGAAGACCCTGTAATCAATTACGGTTAGCACTGCTGTCACTGCCAGCAATGAAACCAGATAGATCCAGTCGATAGTTCCCTTCTGAGCCACACTCGATCCCAGTATAAAAGGATAGGGATTCAGCCAGGAGAGCGCGTCAATCATGCCGAGTATAGGCAACCCTAGAACAATTAGTATTCCGGCGACGACTGGTTTAACCTGATCTCTACTCATTATAGAAATCATCGTAAATAATGAGTAGAAAAATGAGGCTCCCACCAGCTGCTGGAGCAGCACCTTCAGTGTATCGCCAAACGCCGTGCTGTAACCGGCGAGATTCATTGCTATTGGACCGAGCAAGGACAGGACAGTGGTTATTATCAGTACGGCTCCGAGTCCCGCCAGATACTTCGTCCTGAAGACTTCGTTCCTATTCTTTCTAGAAAGCAGGAAGTAGATCGTCTTCTTGTCGAATTCCTTAGCAAATATGGGGAAGGCGATTAGCAGAACGACGAAGGGAAGGAACTGCCCGTAGTTCTTTCCGTGCCATTGACTTAGGAGATAGTAGTTATCGTCATTAAGTCTCGTGAGACCGGAAACGTCACCCATAAGGCTCTTAAGAAAGTCAGGCATTTCTTCGAGTTGAGCGGTCATTTCTTCCATCATCTGCGCTGCATAAGGTCTTAGAGCAACAGTTGTTACCAATGAGACCAGCAAAACGATGAACATGATTATTACTCTCAATTTCATTTCATGAATTTCTTTATAGAACATGCTTATTCCCCCTTACTATAGTCCCGAAGAAGGATTCAAGATTAACCTCTTCTCTTTTTGATCCCTCTATCTCCTTCAGTCTCGCAATCTCTTTAGGGTTATCGGTGAGAACTTTCAATACATTTGCTTCTTTAACAACGGCAGTGAAGTCATTCTTATCGATTACCGTTTTCAAAGGCAGAGAGTAAAGGACAAACCTATCGTCCAATCCCTTCATTTCTCCTGTATAGAGAATTACGCCTTTGTACATGATCGAAAAGACATCGGCGATCTTCTCCACCTCCGGAATAATGTGTGAGGTGTAGAGAACTGTCTTCCCACTTTCTGACAATGCACTGATCATTTCCAGAACTTCGTCTCTTCTCAAAGGATCGAGACCCCATGTAGGTTCATCGAAGATGAAGATATCGGCGTCCTGAGACATTGCTATTGCCAGATAAGTGGATGTCTTCATGCCGTGAGAGAAAGCAGATATCTTCTTATTCATCGGGAGATCAAATTTCTTCATCTGTTTGGCAGCTTTATCTCCAGAGAAATTGCTCATGAGCATTGAACACATCTTAATTGCTTTTTCCGGAGTCAGGCTGTCATAGAAGCTTTTGTCTTCTGGGACGAATGATATTCTCTCCCGGGCGACATCGATTGTCTCTCCAAGGATCGTTATCTCTCCTGAATAATGAACAAGGCCAAGAATTGATTTTAGAGTTGTGGTCTTTCCGGCACCGTTAGGTCCCAAGAGAGCGTTGACTTTTCCGGGTACAAGGGAGAGATTTATCCCTTTTACAGCCTCGAAATTTCCGTAGGTCTTTCTGAGGTTCTTAACTTTGATCGCTTCGTCTAACATAGAATTCACTCCTCGCTGACTATCTTAACTGTACTATATCAACTAGAACAGTTGGTTGTCAATGGGGGTGCGCTGAATTTTTTGTTTTTTCCAATCATTCTTCAATATAGAAGTCAGAAAGTGCCCCTAATGTATATATTGCTGTCTTTAGAGAAGCGAGAGATAAGGCCATCAAAACACAGAAAGGGGATGTCTGCAATGAAGAGACTTCCAATGTGCGCTCTTTTCTTCGTCTTGCTGACTGTAGCTTCGATTGGGTGCACCGGGTTCAGAGTGATTTCGAAAGATGGTGCTATTGTTGCTGCAAGGACTCTCGAGTTCGAATTCGATCTTGGAAGCAAGATTGTCGTCGCACCCAGAGATACTTTTATGACTGCACTTACGACGGGTTGGGAGGGCCTGAGCTGGAACGTGAAGCACGGTTACGTTGGGGCCAACGCTTTGGGTATGGATCTGGTTGCAGATGGAATAAACGAAGCCGGTCTCGCGTGCGGAGGATTCCACTTTACGGGCTGTGCCGGGCATCAGCCGCTCGAAAAAGACCTCTACAAGTCAACCATATCTCATTATGATGTGATAGGCTTGATCCTTGAAAACTTCGCAACGGTGGAAGAAGTAAAATCGGCGCTAGATGATATCCGGGTGTACGGGCTTGCCATTATGATAACGGAGTCTACTATGATGCCCCTTCACTATATTGTCTATGATGCTCATGGCGGATGCATTGTAATAGAATACGTTGATGGTGAACTGAACATTCATGAAAACCCGCTTGGAGTAATTACAAACAATCCCACATTCGACTGGCATCTTCAGAATCTCTCGAACTACGTAAACGTGACTCCCGCAAACATCAAGAGTTCAAAGTTAGGGGATTTTGAAATTAGGGCGACAGGGAATGGAACTGGATTGCTTGGGCTTACTGGGGACAACACATCTCCAAGCCGATTTGTGAGGGCGGCCTTCTATTCTCACGGAGAAGTGAAACCGGCTAGTGCTGA
>Ga0209607_1002703_pt1 | contig 13982 bp, 12 predicted proteins | sample AD_UKC117_MetaG_FD_184413 | JGI IMG/M metagenome (GOLD analysis project Ga0209607, IMG submission 184413) | Active sludge microbial communities of municipal wastewater-treating anaerobic digesters from Hong Kong - AD_UKC117_MetaG (SPAdes)... | ecosystem: Engineered > Bioreactor > Anaerobic >... | reverse complement strand
AACTGCACGAAGTGTGGGAGCGTGTTCCATTTTTACACGAAATTTCTTTTTTCCAGAATCAGCAGCGATTATTGTTATGTAATTGCGGGATGATAAACCCGGAGTCAATAGAAGAATATATCTCACATGGAGGATATGCTTCTTTTTTGGGTACTCTTCGCAAAAATACTCCTGCCGAAGTATGTTATATGATTGAGCAAAGCAATCTTAAAGGGCGAGGCGGAGATGGTTACCCTACCGGAAAAAAGTGGAAAGTAGCACTGGAAAGCCCGTCGGATCAGAAATATCTTATTTGCAATGCCGGGGAGAGTGATCCCGGAGCTTTTATGGAGCGTTTACTTATAGAAAGCGACCCTCACAAAGTTGTAGAGGGAATAGCTTTGTCGGCTTATGCAATAGGTGCACAGAAAGCTTATGTTTACATTGAATCAGAATATAATTTAGCCATTGAAAGATTGCAGAATGCCATTCTGCAAGCAAAAGAATGGGGCTTTTTAGGGCATAATATTTTCGAAAGCGGCTATAATCTTGAAATTATAATTAAAAGAGGTGCTGGAGCTTATGTTTGTGGTGAGGAAACAGCTCTGATAAGCAGTATTGAAGGAAAACGTGGAAAACCCAGGTCGAAACCTCCTTACCCTGCCACAAAAGGCCTGTTTGGTAAACCAACCGTTGTAAATAATGTGGAAACCTTAATCAATGTGCCCGTAATAATTGAAAAAGGATACGAATGGTACAATTCGGTTGGAACTGCAGAAAGCAAAGGGACAAAATTATTCTCCATTTCGGGCAAGGTTGAGTTTCCTGGAATTATTGAAGTAGCCATGGGTACCAGGTTACGAGATATTATTTTCAGGATAACCGGTGGGATTGCTATGGGGAAGAAATTTAAAGCGGTCCATATTGGCGGGCCTTCAGGAGGATGTTTAGGCGAAAACCATCTCGACACGCCTATCGATTTTGATGCCATTATGCTTACAGGCACATCGCTTGGCTCGGCTGGCATGGTTGTTTTAGACGAGGATAATTGTATTATTGATACCGTGAAATATTTTATGGATTTTTTGCAGAAAGAAAGCTGTGGGGTGTGTATACCTTGCAGGGAAGGCACCCGCCGTATGCACGAAATACTTGAAAATATTAGTAAAAGGCCTAAAGATGACCAATCGCACACTACTTTGCAACGTTTTAAAGGGGTAATGCAATTAGAAAATTTAGCGGAAGTTTTAAAAGACACGTCCATGTGTGGGTTGGGCAGGAAAGCCGCTAACCCTGTGCTTACATCTCTAAAATGGTTTAGAGATGAGTACGAGGATCATATATTTGAACGTAAGTGCGAAGCTGGTGTATGCCAGGAGCTAAGGACTTTTGAAATTAATGTTGACGCCTGTACCGGGTGTACTCTTTGTGCGAGGAAATGCCCTTCGGGAGCTATATATGGTACTCCTAAAAATGCCCATTTTATTGTTCAGGATAAATGTATAGGATGTGGGATATGTTACGATACGTGTAAGTTTTCTGCCATAATTAGTAAATAGGTTATGTATATTGAAATTGATGTAAATAATAAAAAAATACGTGCTAAAAGAGGCGAAACAATTCTCGAAGCTCTTAGTAGTAATGGGATAAAAGTGCCAACTCTTTGTCGAATGGCAGGATTATCGCCTACAGGTGCCTGTAGGATGTGTGTTGTCGAAATAGAAGGCAAAGCCGGTTTAATTCCTTCTTGCTCATATCCAATCGAGGAACCTCTAAAAATATGGACTCATTCTACACGGGTTATACGTGCACGTAAAATGCTGGTCGAATTATTATTGTCGAATCATCCCGACGATTGCCTGTATTGTATAAGGAATGGCCATTGCGAATTACAGGATATGGCTGTTGAGCTAAACGTAAGGGAGCGAAGGATATCGGGTGAAAAAACCAAAGCAAATTCAGACCATTCAAGCCCCGGAATTATCCGCGACCCGGCAAAATGTATACTCTGTGGGCGTTGTGTGCGTGTTTGCGACGAAATATTGCAGGTTTCTGCTCTCGATATCATTAAACGGGGCAATAAAACAGCTATTGCCACCACGATGAACAAAGACCTTAACTTTTCAAGCTGTATCAACTGTGGGCAATGCATTATGGTTTGCCCAACGGCAGCATTGCACGAGAAAACAAACTTCGATATCGTTCAGGAGATGCTCAGTAATCCGGATATAAAAGTGGTAGTGCAATATTCTCCGTCGGTAGCTGTTGCTTTAGCAGAAGAGTTTCAGCTTAAACAGGGGAAAACTCATAGCGGAGTCCTTAATGCTACCCTTAAGCGCATGGGGTTCGATTGGGTGTTCGATTCTGCTTTTGGTGCCGATATTGCTATCTACGAACAATCGGCAGAACTAGCCGACCGTATTATAAATCAGGAAAATTTACCTCTGTTTAGCAGTTGCTGCCCGGGGTGGATTAAATATATGGAACAGGCGCACCCCGATATGATAGACCATGTATCTACAACAAAATCGCCCCAACAAATAGTTGGATCATTAATAAAAAGATATTTTGCTGATAAACAGGGAATACCAACGGAAAAAATATTTTCGGTTTCGATAATGCCATGCACGGCTAAAAAGTTCGAAGCACAACGCGAAGAAATGACACACAGAGGTGTTTCTGATATTGATGCTGTTATTACTACGCGCGAGCTGATAAAACTTATTCATTTATACGGTGTGGATGTGGTTTCGTTGGAAGAAGATGTTGCGGACCCACCTTTTAATACACGCAGTTCGGTTGCTAAAATGGTTGCTGTTTCGGGAGGAATGGCAGAAGGTGTAGCCCGTTCTTTAAGTTTTCATTTGTCGGGTAAAGACCTTGGTGAGTTAAAAATTAGTAAATTGCGCAATGTAAAAGATTATGCCGAAGTAGGATTGAAAATCGGCAAACAGGAGATTATTATTGCTGTTGTGAACGGCCTAAAAAATATTAATACGGTTATTAATGATATAAGGGATGAAAAATGCAAAGCGCATTATATCGAAGTAATGGCTTGCGAAGGTGGATGTGTGATGGGAGGGGGGCAGCCTTTTCAGAAAGATGATAAGATTTTGAAAAACAGGGTAAAAGCTGTTTATGAAAGCGATGATAAGGAATCGATTAGGGTAGTCCATAAAAACAGTAAAATGATTGATTTGTACAACGAATTTTTGGATAAAAATTTAAGCGAGAAATGTATGAAAATTTTACACACTCGCTATAGTCAGCGCGAAGTATTATTGTAATATGCCAGGAAAAAAGAAAAATACAAAACGTGATTTGGTTTACACCATAAAAAACAGGTGTAGGGTATGTTATACTTGTGTTCGCGAATGCCCGGCAAAAGCCATAAAAATCATTAATGGGCAAGCCGAGGTTTTAAACGAGCGTTGTATTGCTTGTGGCAATTGTACCAAAGTATGTAGCCAGGGTGCTAAAGCATTTTTATATACCATCGATAATGTTTATGGTTTGCTTAAATCGGATAAGAAAAATATAGCTATTGTAGCCCCGAGTTTCCCTGCCGAATTTAAAGAAATAGCTAATTACAAGATTTTTGTTTCTATGGTTCGGGCTATTGGTTTCGATGTGGTTTCTGAAGTTGCTTTTGGGGCCGATCTGGTAGCCATAAAATACAGAACAATCATTGATCAGGGTACTGATAAATGCTACATCTCATCTGATTGCCCCGCAGTGGTAAATTATATAGAACGTTACCACCCGGCATTGGTTAAGGACCTTGCCCCGGTGGCATCGCCCATGGTTGCCATGACAAGGGTTATGCGCGATAAATATGGCCCAGATACAAATATTGTTTTTATTGGGCCGTGTGTAGCTAAAAAGACAGAATCCGATGAAGTTGACGAAATGTTAACTTTTAGGGAATTGCGTGATATTTTTGAGCAAAAAGAGATTAATCAAAAAAATGTAGAACCTTCTGAATTTGATTCGCCTCTGGGAGGAAAAGGGGCTATATTTCCGGTAAGCCGGGGTTTGTTGCAAACTGCAGGCATTACTGATGATGTTTTTGATGGTAACATAATAGTAGCCGAGGGTCGAACCGATTTTCAGGAAGCTATTCGCGAGTTTGAAGACGGCTTAATTCAAAATCAACATCTCGAATTATTAAGTTGTGATGGTTGTATTATGGGGCCTGGAATGAAAACCAAGCAAAAACATTATGCCCGCCGAATACTGGTACACAATTATGTTCGAAAAAAAATCAGATCATTAAATAACCAGGAGTGGCAAAGTAATATTGATAAATATATCCATCTGGATCTATCTCAAAAATTTGAATCGAAGCGTAAACTGATCACTTTCCCCGATCAGTTGGAAATTAAAAGAGTGCTGGCTACCATGGGAAAGTTCGAACCTAAGGATCACCTGAATTGTGGAGCTTGTGGATACGACTCATGCGAGGAGCATGCTACTGCAATAGTACAAGGTTTGGCCGAAACTGAAATGTGTTTACCATATACGATCGAAAAATTACATAAATCTGTAAACGAGCTGGCTATTACCAACGATAAATTAGTATCTATGCAACAAGCCCTTAAACAGTCGGAGAAAATGGCTAGTATGGGGCAACTTTCGGCAGGAATAGCCCACGAATTGAATAACCCGTTAGGTGTGGTTATTATGTATGCCAATATTTTGCTGGATGAAGCTTCTAAAGATTCGCAGTTGTACAAGGATTTAAAACTTATCGTAGATCAAACCAACCGATGTAAAAAAATTGTTGGTGGGCTGTTAAACTTTGCCAGAAAAAACCAGGTTAATGCTAGCCGGGTTGATATAGTTAAATTTGCGGAGCAATGCTCTGAAGCTGTTATAATACCTAAAAACATTAAACTTAATATTGTTTCGGAGCATTTAAAAGACCCCTATGCAATGTTCGACCAGGAACAAATGATACAGGTAATTACCAACCTGGTAAAAAATGCCTTTGACGCAATGCCCAAGGGAGGTAAATTAGATATTATTATTGATGATAATGAAACGGATGTAATTTTTAAAATTAAAGATACAGGTACAGGTATTAGCCCTGATGACCTGGACAAAATATTTGAACCATTTTATACAACAAAAGGTATAGGTAAAGGTACAGGGCTGGGTTTGGCTACCGCTTACGGCATTGTAAAAATGCACAAAGGCAAAATATCTGTTGAGTCAAATAATGATCCTGCAAAAGGAGAAACAGGTACCAGCTTTATCTTAACATTGCCACGTTTTCAATAATTTAACCTGATGCTATGGAAAATATAAATAAAACAATTTTAATTGCCGATGATGATATAGATTATCTTTTTCAGATGAAAATGCACATCGAGAGTTTTGGTTTTAATGTAATTACAGCCGAAAGCCAAAAGGAAGCTGAAGCAATAATCCAATCGGTTAAACCCGACCTGGCCATTTTTGATTTAATGATGGAAAGCGACGATAGCGGTTTTATATTGTGTTATAAACTTAAACGAAAATACCCCGATGTGCCTATTATACTGGCAACAGCTGTTACATCCGAAACGGGGTATTCGTTTGGTGTTAATACCGATAACGATAAACAGTGGATAAAAGCTGATTTATACCTCGAAAAAGGTATTCGCAAAGATCAGTTGCATAAAGAAATTAATAAATTGTTAAAGATATAAAATAAACTCAATGAGTACATTAACGATATTGGTTGTTGACGATGAGGAGGGAATCCGCTCAGGGGTAAGCAGGATTTTAAGTAATTTTCAAGTTAGCTATCCATTTATGGATGCTGATTTATCGTTTGATGTTCTGGAAGCAGCTACAGGCGAGGATGCTATCGAAAAAATTAAAACCACCAAAATAGATATTATTCTGCTAGACAATAAGTTACCTGGGATACAAGGTACTGATGTGTTGGAATTTACAAGCCGTAATAATCCCGATATATTGGTACTGATGATTACCTCTTACGCATCGCTTGAGTTAGCTTTAAAAGCCACAAGTCACGGTGCGCACGATTTTATTCCAAAACCCTTTACACCACAGGAGCTAAAATCGGCAATCGAAAATGTATCCAAACATATTTTCCTTCGAGGGATGACCCAAAAAATGAAGAAAGAAGGAAAAGAAGTGCGTTTTCAGTTTTTATCGGTATTGTCGCACGAGCTTAAAGCTCCGCTAAACGCTATCGAAGGGTATTTGCGTATTATGAAAGAACGCGAAGCCGGCCCCGAGATTGCGGCATATGATCAGATGATAGACCGCTCCATGCACAGAATTAAAGGAATGCGTAATTTAATTATGGATTTATTAGATCTTACTAAAATACGATTCGAGAAAAAAACCGACAAATTTCAGGTGGTAAAAGTGAGCGAAATAGCCCAATTGGCTATCGAAGCTATTAATCCATATGCTATTCAGAAAGATGTTCAGATTCATCTGGTTGATCAAAGTAAAATCGAAATAAATGCAGACCCCGGCGATATTGAAATAATATTCAATAACCTGATATCAAATGCTGTAAAATACAACAAAGATGGTGGTAAGGTTGAAATTATACTGACAATAATTGATCAAAAGTTAAATATAATTGTTAAAGACACCGGAATTGGATTAACTCAGGATGAGATTGATAATTTATTTGAAGAATTTTTTCGCGTTAAAAACGAACAAACTAAACATATTATGGGCAGTGGATTAGGTTTGCCAATTGTAAAAAGGGTTGTAGACTTGTACAATGGAAATATTTTTATAGAAAGTGAGCTGGGAAAAGGAAGTACTTTTACAGTTGTTTTGCCCATGTAGTATTTTTTATTACATTGCTTTTTTATTTTAATAAAACTTAAAGATGAACAGATTAAACAAACTCCCCGAAAGAACGATTGAAAGGTTAAGTGAATACAGACGTACGCTGTTAAGTTGTTTAGAAAAAGGGAAAACCCATATATATTCGCACGAACTGGCTAATTTGCACAGTATAACTGCTGTTCAGGTGCGCAGGGATATAATGCTTATTGGATATTCAACTACACTAAAAAAGGGATATGATGTAAATGCATTAATCGAAGTTATAAGTCATATTATTGATACCGAAGAAGGTTTAAATGCAGCCGTTATAGGTATCGGTAATTTGGGGCGTGCTATTACATCATACCTTAATGGTAAAAGGACTAAATTAAAAATTGCAGCATCTTTCGATACCGATCCTGAAAAAGCTAACCGAATAATTTCCGGAGTAAAATGTTACCCTATGTCCGAACTTAATCAAATAGTTAAGGATTTAAATATTTCTATCGGGATTTTAACCGTACCACCAGAAAGTGCTGCATTAGTGGCCGAAACATTAATTATGGCGGGCATTAAAGGCATATTAAATTATACTTCCACTCCGCTTAATATTACACCTACAGTTTTTCTCGAAGAGTATGATATGATTACATCTATCGAAAAAGTGGCATATTATGTAAAACAACGAAATGATTAATTTTTTTGAGGTTTATGCAGGTACACCATAATTTCGAAAATCTGGGAAATATTAAAAACCCTGTAGTTACAACAGGAACATTCGATGGTGTGCATTTGGGGCACAAGGTAATTATTGACAGGTTGAATTTTTTAGCAAAAAGTATAGGCGGAGAATCGGTTCTTATTACATTCCATCCGCACCCAAGAAAGGTATTATACCCCAATACTGCCGGGAAAGGGTTAAAACTGATCAACAGCCAAAAGGAAAAAATACAATTACTCGAAAAAACAGGTTTAGATCATCTGGTTATTATTGAGTTTACAAAAGATTTTGCCCAAACCACATCAAAAGAGTTCGTGGAAGGGATTTTATTGGGTAAGTTACGTGCTAAAATAATAATTGTTGGGTTTAATCATCATTTTGGGCATAACAGGGAAGGGGATTATTCATATTTGTACGAACTAGCTAAAAACCAAGATTTTAAGGTTGAGGAAATTCCGGAACAAGACCTGGAAAACGAAACGGTAAGCTCAACAATTACGCGCAAAGCTCTTCTTGATGGCCGCGTACAAAGGGCTAACGCGTATTTAGATCATTTTTTTATTATTACCGGTATATTGCAAAAGGGAGATACAAAATGCGAGAAAATAGGTTTTCCAACCCTGGAAATAATAATTGAGGAGAAAGAAAAACTGGTTCCGAAAGATGGGGTATACGCCATTAGTGTCGAAAGCGAAAATAAAAGATATCGCGGAATGTTGAATGTTAAAACATCTGCCGAAGATCAAAAAACAAGTGTGCAGGTGCATTTATTTGATTACAATAAAAACTACAGTTTAATTAACAAACAAGCTACCATTGCTTTTCATAAGCGTATGCGCGACGAATTGCACCTTAATGATTCGGATGGCCTTAAGAATCAACTTAAAAAAGACAGGGCAGAAATTGAAGAGTTAATTTATTAATTTCAAAGCTTAATCCATTATTGTCAATATTTTTTTCTTAAGATCAATCATATCAGGGTTTTCGAGGGTAACATCCGACGAACTCGACATAAGGCTAAACTTATCTTTAATACTAACCGGGGCCTTGCTAAATACAAAAATTTCGTTCCCTAATAAAAGCGCTTCGTCAATATCGTGAGTTACAAAAACAACTGTCCGTTTGTCGAACTGCCATATTCGTTTAAATGCTTTAATTAAATTAAATTTTAATTTATAATCTAACGCTTTCAATGGCTCGTCCATTAATATAATATCCGATGGGTATGCAAAAGCACGGGCAATGGATACACGTTGTTTCATCCCCCCGCTAAGCTTCGATGGGTAATAATCAGCAAATTTTTCCAGATCAACCAAACGGATATAGCGGTCAATAATACCTTGCTTGTTTTCAGTATCGTTTAAAACAAAAGAAATATTCTCTTTAACCGTTTTCCATGGTAATAGTCTGGGCTCCTGGAATATATAAGAAATCACTTTGTTTTCGAAACCTTTAAGTTCAACCGAATCGGCATTTATGGTTCCATTAATAATATTTAAGAGCGTTGTTTTTCCACAACCCGATGGGCCAAGGATACAGCTTATAGTATTTTCTTTTATTTCGATATTGAAATTCTCGAAAAGGCTGATATCCTGATACGATTTATTTAAGTTTCTTATTTCTAATAGCATATTAATTCCAAACAACAATATGTTGTTCAATTTTTCTGATTATAACTTCGAAAATATAGCTGATAATAACTGCTATTACGGTCCATGCAATTACCTCGTTTACCAATAAAAAAGTTTGTGCCGATTGCATGAATGTTCCGATGCCAAATTGTGGCTGGCTTAGTACCTCGCCAATAATAATTGCCCGCCATCCAAACCCCATGGCGCTCGATGCTCCGCTAAAAACAAAAGGAGTAATAGCTGGCAGGTAAACTTCTCGCACAATACGAGAGTGGCTTATTCTGTATGTTTTAGCCATTTGTACCAATTCTTTATCAACATTTCTTATACCATCAATAACATTGGTACATATAAACGGGAACATGGTTAAAAAAGCAATAAAAATTGGAACCATATCAACATTAAACCAAATAAGGGCTAGTAATATTAACGATATTACAGGGGTTGATCTTATAGTTACCAAAATTGGTTTTAAAAAAGCATTAAAAGTTTCGTTTGTCCCAGCCAGTATACCTAATCCTACACCCAATATAAATGAAGCAGCTAAACCAATAATTCCTCGTAAAACGGTTAAGCCTATTGCAGGGAAAAATTTTTCGGATAAAATAATTTTAAATGTGGAAATTAAAGTAGATTCCGGCGATGGTAAAATAAATTCAGACTGATATATTAAGGAAACCACCTTCCAGGTAATAATAAGAAGGAGGGTTGAAAAAAATGTAATGATTCTGTTTTTGTTAAATACTTTAATCATGCATATTATATCTTGCACCGAAAATTACAAATAAAATCTTGTTTTATAAAAGCTCTGTTTAAAGAAAGAGTAATATTTAGAAAAAGAAACGAAGAGAGATAAATGTTTTTTTATTTATTTAAGTGTTCATTTATTTTTTTGATAAGGAATTCAGGACGTACAGGTTTTGAAATATAATCGTCGCAACCAAATTCTAATGAAATGGCTTCGTCATCGGAAAGGGCATAAGCAGTAAATGCTATAATCGGTACATTGCGGTTTATGCTTCGGATATATTTTGTAGCTTCAAGCCCACCCATCTCAGGCATCCTTATATCCATTAAAATAATATCAATATCGGGGTTTTGCTTGAATATTTTAACAGCTTCCTCTCCGTTTAAAGCATGGAATACTTTAATGTTTGTTTTTTGTAAAGATTTTTCAATGATAAAAAAGTTGTGTTCTTCATCATCAGCGATTAATATGCTTTTATTGGTCCAGTCGTATTTTGGCGAATTCATCATAAATAATTTAGATACAATATTTTTACGGTTAACTTATTAGATTGGTTCGAAAATTAAATATATGAAATTTTTACATCTAAATCTATTTTAAATAAAAATTATCGTCAGGAATTTTTCCTCCAATAATATCAGCATTCAGATCATAAAAAATCATAAGGTAACTATTGATTTGATTTTTAATGTGTTTGGCTTCTTTAAAGTCGATATTCGATCTTGGTATAGACATAAGTGCCGTTAATGAATCGGGTAGTATTTTATATTTGGCTATTAGTTGCGCAGCTTGTTCGGGGTTTTTATTTACCCAGTCGGATGAAACTTTGCAGGCCTTCATAATTCCCTTTATTTTTTCAGGATTTTCTTTTGCAAAACCTGATTTAACAAGCAAAGCTGTTTGTGCAATGGGTATATCTGGATGGATTTTATTCCACTCGTAGTTTAAGTCGAGAAGTGATCTTACAGTTTTGTTTTTTTGTACTACCATGCTTACCATAGGTTCAGATATTACACCAAGCGAAGCTTGCCCTGCGGCTACTGCATTTGCCAAATCTATATGTGTAGGAAACGAATAATCTATAATTACATCTTGCTCAGGATTGATACCGTTTTGAATTAATAAATGCCTGAAAAGAACATCGGGGGTCATGCCTTTGGCCATAAGGTAAATTCTTTTTCCTTTTAAATCGCTCCATTGGGTTATTGTTGTGTCTGTACCAAAAAGATATAAAGTCCCCCACACCGGTATAGCTGCTAATTGATACGAAACTTCTTTATTATATAAAATTGAACCCATGGTAGTTGGCAAAATGGCGAAGGTCGCTTCTTTGCTGAGCATCAACTTACGAACCTGTATGGGTTCATTATATATTGTAATTTTTATATCTGCATCTTTACATTGGTTCAGGCTGTCAATCATTTTTATCATTCCCATAGCCGATGGGCCTTTTAATGTTGCTATTTGAATAACCTTATCAGGTTTTTCCTGCTGGCATGCAATTACTAAAATGCTTATTAAAAATAGTATAATGTGTTTGAACATAATAATGTATTTTAAACAAATCTAATGAAATTAATTGAAATCATTTTTTATTGCGCAACTTAATATTACTGCTTTGCATCTTGATAAAAACTAAATGATTATAACTATGAAAACCCGGATTTGTTTTTTAATACCAGTTCTTTTTATTCTTTTTTCTTGTGGTAATGATGATAATACTTTGCCTACAGAGGAAAAACCAATAAACCTTTCAATGCAATCCATGCAAATGGTTTTAACCGACAACCAGTTCGGAGTTGAAATATTTAAAAGATTGATTGATGCTGATTCTGCAAAAAACATGATGATATCACCATTAAGTATTTCACAGGCTTTATTAATGGCTTATAATGGAGCAGGTGGGCAAACAAAAACAGCTTTTGAGGAGGCTATGTTTTTAAGCGGACTAACTACTGAGCAAATAAATCAGGCTAAAAAGGAACTTGTTGGTGAATTATTAAATGCTGATCCGTCGGTAACGTTAAGTATTGCAAATTCAGTCTGGTATCGCGAGGGTTTTTCTGTAAACCCCAATTTTATAAAAGTAAATCAGGATTTTTATGATGCCGAAGTTTTAGAAGCACCATTTGATAATAGCACTATTAACTTAATAAATAGCTGGGTGAGTGATAATACCAACGGTAAAATCGATAAAATTATTGAGTCTATAGAACCATTTGCGGTGATGTTCTTAATGAATGCAGTATATTTTTATGGTAATTGGAAATATCAGTTTGACGAAGCAAATACAGAGAATTCTGATTTTAATTTATTGGGAGGAACAAAAATAAATGTTCCGTTTATGAATCAGCAATCTACAGCCAGAATAATGGAATCTGTCGATTTTGATTTGTTGGAAATGCCTTATGGCCGGGGAAATTTTAGCATGTTGATTTTCTTGCCCCACGAAGATAAAAGTATTGATGATATAATGAATCAGTTTAATATTGAAAATTATAATACCTGGTTGTCTTCTTTAGTGGAGATGACAGTTGATATAAGTATTCCAAAGTTTAAATTCGGGTACGAAAAGGTGTTGAACGATTATTTAAAAGCTATGGGGCTTTCTGTGGCATTTGATTCTGAAAATGCCGATTTCTCAAATATAAACGATCAGATGGATTTATTCATCAGTTTTGTTAAGCACAAATCGTTTATTGATGTTAATGAAAAAGGAACCGAAGCTGCGGCTGTAACCATAATCGGTTATGAAACAACCAGTGTGCCTTCATATCCGAAATTTATAGCAAACAGGCCCTTTTTATTTGCTATTCGGGAAAAATATACAAACTCTATATTATTTGTAGGGCAGGTAGTGAATCCGTCTGTAGAATAAAACATACTATATCATTAAAACTTTTAAACATGAAATAGCCATAAGCAATAAATTGCATACAAACCGCAAATTATTATTTATGGCGTATTCCATCTGACCGAATTAATAAAAATAAAAAAATAAACAGATGAAAAAAAAATTTGTAATCCTTTTTGTTTTTCCATTAATACTTCTAATGGCATGTACAAGCAACGAATCGGAAAGTAATAACGATTTTATTATAGACCACAGGTGTGTTAAGCTTTCAGCAATTCCAGAAAGCTGGATTAATAAAGCAAAACAAGATCTGCATATTGCATACGGACATACTTCGCATGGGAGCCAGATTACTTATGGAATGACCGGTTTGGTTGATTTTAAAGGAGATTTATATGCATGGCGGCACGAAGATTCTGAAGCAACACTCGATCTGCACGATCAGGGTTTAAGTGGGGATTTAGGAAATCCCGACAGGGAAACATGGGAACAAGTTACCCGGACATATATTGCCAACAATCCACAGGTAAATGTTATTATTTGGTCGTGGTGCGGGCAGGTAAGCTCTGCAACCGAACAAGATATAAATACTTATCTGAATTTAATGCAGGGCTTAGAAAGCGATTTTCCCAGTATAAAATTTGTGTATATGACAGGGCACCTTGACGGAACCGGACTCGATGGCAATCTGCATTTAAGAAACGAGCAAATAAGAACATTTTGTAAAGCAAATAATAAAATTCTTTATGATTTTGCTGATATAGAAAGTTATAATCCTGATGGCTTTTATTTTGGCGATAAAATTCCAAATGACAACTGCGATTACGATAGCAATAGTGATGGAGTGCGTGATGCAAACTGGGCTTTGGAGTGGCAGGCATCACATGCCGAAGATGTGGATTGGTATAATTGTTATTCGGCTCATAGCCAGGCTTTAAATGCAAACATGAAAGCTTATGCTGCGTGGTGGCTGTGGGCGCGATTAGCAGGTTGGAATGGTTAATAATACAGGTAAAATCTGTGTGTTGATTTATTCAAATACAGACTCTGAACTTAACTTTGAACTTTGAACTTTGAACTCAGAACTCAGAACTCAGAACTCAGAACTCAGAACTCAGAACTCAGAACTAGGAACTAGGAACTGAAAACTGCTATATATCATATTTACTTTTTAAAAAAAAGATTGTACCTTTGTTAAATAATTAACAGTAAAATCTTTTTTACTCTTTCTGAGAAACGGATACG
>Ga0209607_1002696_pt1 | contig 14008 bp, 8 predicted proteins | sample AD_UKC117_MetaG_FD_184413 | JGI IMG/M metagenome (GOLD analysis project Ga0209607, IMG submission 184413) | Active sludge microbial communities of municipal wastewater-treating anaerobic digesters from Hong Kong - AD_UKC117_MetaG (SPAdes)... | ecosystem: Engineered > Bioreactor > Anaerobic >... | reverse complement strand
GGGTTTGAACACATCATTCAGCCCGTCGGCATTTGGGGTGAAGGCATTAGGTACGATGAGGTCGGTCTGGGTATTGATGACCACCACTGTGTCTGGTGGCGACACACAGCCGAATTCTTCTCCGGTCACATAAAAATATCCCAGGGCAGTATAGACAATGCCGTAGGTATCAGCACAATCTGTGCAGGTCACATTTTCTGCAGGGATCCAGTTGAATGTGACATCACCGGTGCTGGTGGTGGTCACACTCATCTCTGCCAGTTCACCATCGCTGACAAAAACCGTATCAGGTATCGCATTGATGTTTGGATAGGTGTGCACGATCACCTCTACAGGATCGGAAATACCCACACAACCATTGCCATCGGTCACGGTTACATAATAGGTGCCACTGCTGTCAAAGGTGGCGAACTGTCCGGTCTGTCCGTCACTCCACACATAAGATGCATAACCGCTTCCGGCATTGGCTTCTACTTCATAACAACCTTCAAACGGACCGGGCGAAAGGGATGGAGCCGGCAGCACCGTGACCAGCTGCTGTACGGTATCCTGTACCTCACATTGGTCATGAATGATGGCTGTGTACCAGGTATCGGTATCAGGAGCTACCCAGATGGTATCTGATAGGGTACCATCTGGCAACCATTCGTAGTAATAGGGAGGTACGCCCCAGTATCCGCCGGTGAACAGGTCTATACTATCGCCGGCACAAATGATGAAATCCGGATGGGTATTGCTGATCACCGGTGTTTCCACTACCGTCTGTCCTTCGATGGTGATGATCCAGCTGTCTGATGGCATGTAGTGACAGGTGATGTCGCAGGGGGGCTTGGTACAGGAACAATGATAGGTGCGCATCTCAAAATTAAAGACGTAGTCTTCGCATTGCGGAGGGATGCAGGCGATGGTATTGAACATGTCCAGATCAATACCCCAGCAGGTTCCTGAACTATCGCCCACCGGGGGAATGCAGGTCCAGAAACTCGTGGGTGACGGCGAATCATCGCAGGGGCCGAGAATGCGGAATGCTGCTTCAGACATCAGACAATCTGTGGTGAAAAAGCAGCCGAAGTTTTGCGAATAATATGTACCGTCAAAATACGCAGCGGTCAAGGTGGTGGTTCCGGGTACGGTAATGTCCATGCTGTACCCGCAATAATCGGCATCATCCCAGCACACCCCATTGAATTCAAAGCCTATATCACTGGCTGTGTAGGTAGCTTCACCGGTGAGCAAGGGATCAATGATGACCGGGTACTGCCGTTCAGGTGCCAGCAACCAGTCGGTCTTTACCAGCAGCCGTATGGTCCAGGAATTTCCGTCCTGTTCGATCAGATATCCGGAGGCCTGCAACTGCGCCTCATCGTGAAACTTGCTGCGCTGCTGATCAATGACCCAGGGTGCGCCGATGGTTGCCAGCTTCACGCCATATTGCTCCACTGCCACAGAGCCCATCCACCAGCCGGCGTTTGTGTAATAACCGTTTTCTGTTTCAGGAACAATGCGCATGCCTTCCGGCAGCTGAAAGGTCTCTGAAAATTCCTGAACAGGAAGATCTGCCTGCACAGCGTCTATACTGTTCAGGATATAATTCGTTTTGATGCTTCCTTTGCCGAACACCATTTCCAAATCTGTAAGGAGCCAGGCATCATGCAGCCAGGCTCCGTCCATACCTGCATGCACATCTGCATACTGCAGGAGATTTCCGTTGTAACGCAGGTTGTGGTCATGCTGCCAGATGTAACCGTTGGCCAGTTGCAGGGCTGCATATCCTTCAATGGTATTCAGAAAGGTTGGCAACAGCTGAGCAGGTGCCTCGTAGATACCGGATATTTCCGAGGGATACAGATGCGGGTCTGTTGTTCGCAAAAAACCGGCATCATCAGTATAGTGCATGGCACCGTAACTCTGCTCTCTGATCCAGCTGCCGTTCTGCCTGATGAAGGTCCGGGTATTAGGTGTGCGCCGATCCAGGTCTTCATAGCAATCAGTACATGGCGCATTCCAGGGCAACATGCCGGCTTCCGGGTGCTGCACAGGCTCCGGATCGGGTATTCCGTAAGATCTGTGGGTTAAAAAATGATCATAATCGTTTTCTTTCACCTGCATCTGCTGGGCAGCAAGTGGCACAGACCACCACAGGAAAACAAGAAGTGGAGCCCGGAATAAACAAGACGAAAATGTTGGTTTTGGCAAGCACATTTACCCCTACTAAAATAGGTGATTTACACCACTTGCCCGTCATTGTTTCATCAGAAGCGATAACCAACCAGCACTTGCCCACGCAATGGCTTACCCAGAAAACTTTTGCTCCATGATGATGGGTTGGAAGTTCCGTTGGGCGACAAGGTAAGCACCTGATCCATATAGGTAACCGTTGGCTCCGGGTCATTAAGAGGTGCATAGTATCCCGCCTGTATCTGGGCATCAGCTATCCAGCGTTGTCTGGCTCCCAGGGCTTTCCTGTAGCCAACCGCCAGTTGCACACCGGCCATATATCGCAGCTGCTGATCATAGATCTCATTATCTTCAATAAGCATGGAAGCAAACGCAAACGGCAGGAACACAAAAGTAGATGGTTCATACACATCCACCCACTGTACATCATCCTGAGAGGGTGCCTGATAGCGTATATCCATCATATGTACACCAGCTGAAAATCCCGGCGATACATAAAACGAACTCCAGGTGTTCTCATTTGAATAACCCCGAACAGCAAGCTGCAGGCGCATACCGCTACCGGAACCGAGAGCCAGGTGGCTTCCAGCAAAAAGTGATTGCCTGCCGGCTAATGATCTTTCATAGAATACGGATGGGGTGTAGTAGCTGTAACCAAATCCGGAAAGCACCGTACCAGTTCCCAGATAGATGACCTGACCGGCATCATCATCCTGTGCAAAAACGAAAAGAGGGCAAATGAACAGCAGATAAAAAAAGATACTTTTTTTCATAGCAATGAGGGTTATGCCACAAACATAAACACAAATATGATAAAAGCAAACTATCTGATCAAAGTTACACTGCCCTTCAGAACTACGCTGTTACCACTGCCACCCGTTGCCTTCAGAAAATAGGCATAGGCTCCCATCTCCTGGGGTTCGCCGCGGAAAGTGCCGTCCCATCCGGCCTGCATATTGTTGACTATACCTATATCATGCGTTTCATATACCAATTCACCCCACCTGTTGTAGATAAGCAGGTCAAGATCAGTAACCGCTGCTCCGTATAAACTGAAGAAATCATTGACCCCGTCATTATTGGGAGAGAATGCATTAGGTATCTCCACGATCGGATCGCAGGTATCAGTTACCATTTCCACCCGAAACTCCTTGAAGATATTACAGACCTGATCTGCAGGATCTATGGTCACATTGTAGATGCCGGTCATGCCAGCTGTGATCTGCTGGGTAGTAGCACCGGTGCTCCAGCTGTAGTTTGAACCGGGGTGACCCGCATCAAGCAATGCCTGTGTACCGATACAGAAGATGGCCGTATCAAATTCGTTGGTTGGATACTCTACTGCTATCATCACGGTATCAGAGCTGTTGCAACCTTCTTCGTCTGTACCTACCAGTAAATAAGTGATGGTTGAATCAGGCGTTACACTGAAATAGAAATCGTCGTACACCAGGGTGGTATCGCCGTATTCATACCAGGCATAGCCCTCAATGCCTGCAGCGTTGGCATTGAGATTCACGGTCTGCCCTTCGCAGATCAGCTGATCAGGTACATCTCCTATCGGAATAGTGGGTATGATATGAATGGTCTTGTTGCCTGTGCCACTGCCGCATTCATTCAGTGCAAAGATGGTCAGGGTATAATAACCTTCCGCATCCCAGACCACAGAGATCTCATTGTTTGCTGTATCTACAACTGTTCCTCCTGTAATGGACCAGTCATAGTAAGTGCTTAAGAAATACGGCACACTGTAGGTGACGGTGTCGCCGGTACAGGCTTTGGCTGGCCCGCTGATGGCTACCACCGGCACATCAATGACATGAAATACAATGCTGTCGCTCCAGGGCCCCGGACAGCCGTAGTTGATCTCGCGGACTTTTAACGAAACATCGCCGGTTACCCCTGCAAAGTTGATGAGTATTGGGTTGAACGGCCAGGTAAATGGTGTACCTGCTCCAAACTGAAACTGATATACAGAATTGGGATTGTATGGCACCACCGTGGCTGCAATGACCGCACCTTCGCAGAAGAGGGTGTCTTCAGGTATCAGCACCGGAGGGTCATCTGCCGGTGCCCCGATGGTGAGATGGATCAGGGTACCCAGGCTGTTCTCTGAAGGATCTGCACAGCTGGCAATGACCCGCATATACCAGACACCCGCATCCAGCCCCAGGGCCAGCAGATCTGTATAACCGGGTATCATCAGTTCTATGGTGCCTGATTCGGTATCAACAGTGATACCCAGATCACAAAGACTGGCCTGGTTGAAGAACATGGCGTCCAGGATCTCCACACAGAAAGTATTGTCAGGGCAATAAGTGGCTATGCTGTCAAATACATTGGTATCATAAGTGATGGTGAGCGTATCGCCGATCTCTTCTGATATACACACATAAATATCTGTGATATCATTTGTTTCTATGTCGCATTCCTGAATACACAACGGCCCATAGACCGATCCTGTCACTTCCGGTGCGCTGCTCACCACCCTGATGAAATAGCTGCATCCTGGTGGAACTACCGGTACTATTCCTGAAACCATTCCCGGCATAGAACCCAGTGCCGGGTCATAGGTGGCGCTGCTGGTAAAAGTGCCTATGGTATAAGGGCTGTCAAAGCTGCCTGTAGAATCACTTAGCTGAGCGGTATACACATTGCCCGGCAAATACACTCCTGTGCTGAAGAACGGAACATCAATTACAGAATTTACGCAGACTGCATTGGTATCATAAGTGACCACGGGTGGCAAGGTGGTGACGGTATTGGGGCAGTCCTGCACTTCAAAGCAAACCGATGCCTCTCCTACAATATAGGGTAATGGACTCAGCCGCACCACGCGTACCTTGTAACAATCGCCTTCGGGTGTGGTGCCGGGTATGACAACAGCTACTGCACCACTGGTATCTGCCGAGGCAATATCAAAAACTCCAAGATCTGTGGGCGAAGCAAAACTTCCGCTGGCATTGCTGAGCTGTACCTGATAGGTGCCATCGCATAAGGGGGCAGACAATTCCCAGCCGAATACCAGGGTACTCAGGGCACAAACAGGATCAGGAAACAGGAAAGTGATATTGATATCCACCGGACTGGCCAGGGCATCATAGGTACCTACTGCTATGATATCGTCTATGGCAAAAGAAACGGAGGGATCGTCGCCGGATACATTGTTCAACCAGCGGAATCCGAAACGCAGATCGGCTACATCTTCAAAATCAGTTGAGGTAATGACCTCATATTTCCAGAGTGACTGTTCGTTGTATAATGGCTCTCCCACTTCTGTCCACGGGCCGCCATCAGCACTATAATATACCTGACCATAAGCTGTGGCACTTCCTTCCCCGATCCAGAAGAACGTGAACTCAATGTCCACCAACCCAAGGGTACAGAACCCATAGGCCATCTCTGCAAAATGGTCGGATGCACTTCCAGGGTCATAGCTCGCATTGATCACCGCAGGTGCTGCTTCCACATCATGCACATGAAGATAGGTGGAATAGGGGGCTCCGCCGATGGTGCCGCTTTCCACCATCAACTGCGATGGAGTATTGGGATAACCAAATCCTCCGGTGTAACTGTCATTGATGATCCACTGGTTATTGCCGATGGAATCGCCCGGGCCGGCACTGTTAAGCAGAAACGAGCCTGCATAGTCATCGTCGAAATCTTCGGCGAACAACTGGAATGTTTGCGAACTGACAGATGCAGTAGCCAGCAGCAGGATCAGGGTCCATAGGTACTTTGGGTTCATAGGCCTCAGAATACCAAGTTAAGGAATATGAGATTATTCTTAAAAACAGGCTTCGGCACCCCCACTTTCAACTTCCATCTTCATACCATCCACCTTTCTTAATCTAGTTCAATGCAGCCGCTGCATCACCATTCTACCTTTACATCGTATTCATGCATGAACTATGTAATTGTGCTAACGTTTCATGAAAACTGACTTTATGGAAACAGCAAGCGGACATATTATTCTGCATCCCGCCAGAGAGAGAGGACATGCCCAACACGGCTGGCTGGATTCTTATCATAGTTTCAGTTTTGCAGGTTACTATGATCCTGACAAGGTACACTTTGGTGCCCTGCGGGTACTGAATGATGATACCGTAGCTGCCGGTATGGGATTCGGTACGCACCCGCATGATAATATGGAGATCATCAGCATCCCCTTGTCGGGCGATCTGGAACACCGCGACAGCATGGGTAATACCACGGTGATACGCCATGGCGATATTCAGGTCATGAGTGCCGGCACCGGGGTGCAGCACAGCGAATACAATAAGAATGCAGACAAGGAAGTGAAGTTCCTGCAGATCTGGGTGTTTCCTAATAAAAGGAATGTAGCACCTCGGTATGACCAGATCACCCTGGATCCGGCAGCAAGACACAACAAGCTGCAACAGATCCTGTCGCCCAACGCAAACGATGAAGGTGTCTGGATCCACCAGGACGCCTGGTTCCATCTTGGACATTTCGACAAGGATCAGGCCTTTGGCCATACATTGAATAAGCCGGGCAACGGAATCTATGCTTTTGTGCTGGAAGGTAGCTTCCGTGTTCATGGAAAGGAACTCGGACGCAGAGATGCCGCAGGTATCAGCGACGTGACCAACATCGAACTGGAATCGCTGGAAGACGGCTCTGAGATCCTGCTGATGGAAGTACCCATGACCTTTACATATTAAAACCAAATCAATAAAATATGAGCGAACAATCAACAATGCAGAAAGCAGTATGGGCACTTGATGTGACCCATTCTGAGATCACCTTCAAGGTAAAACACATGATGGTGACCAACGTAACCGGTAAGTTTGAAGATTACAGTGTTACGGCCGACATCGATGAAGAAAACTTCGAAAACTCACAGGTAAGCTTTACTGCGAAGACCTCAAGTGTCAACACCGGCGTGGCAGACCGCGACAACCACCTGCGCAGTGCAGACTTCTTCGACAGTGAGAATCACCCGGAAATGACCTTTACCAGTACCTCTTTCGAAAAAGTAGATGACGAGAGCTACCGGATGACCGGTAACCTGAACATCCGCGGGATCGAGAAGCCGGTGACCCTGAATGTAGAGGTAGGTGGTTTTGGTAAAGACCCGTGGGGCAACACCAAGGGTGGTTTCACCATCAGCGGAAAGATCAACCGCAAGGAGTGGGGACTCAACTGGAATGCAGCCCTCGAAGCCGGTGGCGTACTGGTAGCAGAAGATGTGCGCATCAACTGTGAAGTGCAACTGATGAAGCAGGCATAATTCTATAATAACCAATCATAAAATGGGAGGCCTGTGGGCTTCCCATTTTTCTTTTATCCTCACAGAGTTCCTATCTGGTAATGTGGGTATCTAAAATGGAAACACTCAATCCCCTCATGTCTCTCCGGCCCCCGAGCCGGAGTCTCCATCTAATTGGCAGATTATCCAGCATTTTGCAAACTACCTCTACACTTAAGATCAATCCGGATAACTATCGTAATTGGTTCTTCCTACTTCGAAACAAAACCAAAGAGCACGAGGTACCGCAAATCATGTTCTGGAATATTCATACCACAACCACGCAAAATGACGTTACCTTTCGGCATGCGTTTGTATCTGATGATATTCCTGATCGGAATGGCCGGTATGACCCTGGGGCAGGCCACTTACTTCCTGACCGGTGGTGCTGCAGCCGGCGTAACGGAGAACAACTATGCAGAGCTGAAACTGCCTGCTGCCTATGAAGGTCGCTTCATCTATTCCAACAACCTGGGTATCCTCCGTTTCCGCTATAATATCGGGGCATCCTTTGTGCAGGATGTATGGGCTGGACACCCTTCTGTCACGGCCGGCATCTCCGGTGTCTTCATGAAACCCTCGGGTTTTATCAAGGCGCAGACAGCCGAAGATGTCACCTACATCACCAACAAATGGTACCTGAGTGTGGACATCAACTCTGTTCACGCAGCCATCCCGGTAGATGACTCCTGGGTCTATCAGTGGTGTATTGAACCTGCCGTAGTAATTGGCCGTCCCATTAGCAAGAAAGTGCTATTCATTCTGTCTCCATCCTATCGGCTGAACTACAGTCCTGCCTATGTATCCTATGGTGAGGTGACCTCCTGGTCGGGGTTATTCCTCCATCTAGGGTTGCTGTATAGTCCTGGTCCGCGATACTATAAGCCCTGATCAGCGCCTGAAGTTTTTTCTCTGGCAAACAATGTAAGAATTGCCGCCAAGAGAAGAAAACATCCGCCGGTCATGACCGCATGAAGTTTGTTGTTGTCCAGCAGTTCTCTCATGACCCAGCCAAATCCCAGCGCTGCAATAACCTCCGGGATCACAATGAACATATTGAACAACCCCATAAAAATACCCATTTGTTTTGCCGGAATATCTCTTGCAATGATCGCATAAGGCATAGATACAATGCTTGCCCAGGCAATTCCAACACCTGTCATCGATAGCAACAAAACATATTTATCGTGTACCAGAGCAATACTAAGCAACCCAATACCTCCGGCAAGTAAGCAGAGTGCATGCAGTCTTACGTTTCCCATCATGACCGCCAGCCTGGGCATGAAAAGAGCGAACAAAAAGGTAACAACGGAATAGTACCCAAAGCACAGATTGGCCCAGGCCAGCCCATCTGCATACTGCTCACTATTCGGATCTGTGGCCCCAAAAACATGTTCTGTTATCGTTATTGTCAGATAGAACCACATCAGAAAAAGGCCAAGCCATGTAGCAAACTGGACCGGGGCAAGACGGACAAATGACCTTGGCATATGTCTGAATGCGGTAGCCAGTCCTTTTAGATATCCCTGGCTGGATCCTTGCTCCTCATCAAAATATTCCGGCGGATATTCTTTTGTTGACAGAACCGTATACAGAACAGCAGCCAGGAAGCAGATACCTCCGGCGATAAAGCTGATCCTCACATACAGCGGTATGCCACCATCTGCAGAGGTCTTCGGCATCCCAAATACATTGATCAGTAGTATGGGCATGATGGCAGCCAACACTGCACCAAGTCCGATAAAAAAACTCTGAAACGCATATCCCCTAGACAATTGTTCTTTGGGAAGCATATCAGCAATAAAGGCCCTGGTTGGTTCCATACTTATATTGATAGAGGCATCCAGGATCCATAGAAATCCGGCAGCCATCCAAATAGTTGATGAATACGGCATAATGCACAGCGTAGCAGAAGCCAGGATCGCCCCTATCAAAAAATATGGCTTTCTCCTTCCGAACCGTGGATGCCAGGTGCGATCACTTAGAAAACCAATGATCGGTTGAACGATCAGTCCTGTCATAGGAGCTGCCAGCCACAGAAATGGAATTTCATCGGCGCTTGCACCAAGAAATTCATAAATGGCGCTCATATTCCCCATCTGTAAACCCCATCCGAACTGAATGCCCAGAAAGCCGAAGCTCATATTCCATATCTGCCAGAAACTCAGTCTTGGTTTTTCCCGCATGCTGCTTATTTGAGGTGTGAAAATTAGAAAAACTATTACATTGCAAATCCGATAGAATTGACCTGATACCTCAAGGGGTCACACCAAAACGATCGCACATGCTATCCATCCAGCAAAAACTCTCCAACTCCTTTTATGCACTGTTGTCCCTGCCGGCAACGGCCATGGGCTTCGCACTCAGTATTCAGATCTCCGCCCTGAGTTGGCTGTTGAGCACGAAATACGGACTGGCCATCGATGAGATCGGACTGGTATGGGCGGCTGGTCCCATTGCGGGGATCTTCGGCCAGGTCATCTTCGGGGTGTGGAGCGACAATACCTGGTTCTGGGGTGGCAGACGCAGGCCGTTCATTGTTTTGGGCGGCATATTGGCTGCACTGAGTTTGCTGGCATTGCCCAACCTCGACATCATCTCCAGAGACCTGGGTATTGAAGGAATATTAGGGGTGGCCATTGCGGTGGCTCTGGCCCTGGACCTGAGCGTGAACGTGGGCTTCAATCCCACCCGTTCCATCATTGCCGATGTGACCCCGGAGGGTGTGGAACGTACCAAGGGCTATACCTGGATGCAGACCATCAGCGGCACTTTTGGTATGCTGGCTTATGTGATCGGTGCGGTCATGGGAAAATACTTTCTGATCTACTTCGGCGCCGGTCTTGTATTACTCTTCACGGTCATTCCGCCTTTCTTCATCAAAGAACCGCGAGATTTTGAAGAGACCAAAAAGGACGGCAATGGTTTCATGGAAGGATTCATGGCCATCAAACCGCTGTGGGGATTTCTGATCTATGCCATCTACCGCATTCCGGTGCGCATCATGGAGATCGAGGTGAGTCATCACTATATGGAGATCATCTGCGGCATCCTGACCATCTATTTTATCATCGATTCTCTTCGCCTGAAAGAAACGGGTAAGTCACATGCAGAAGCCGGACTCATCGGATTCAAAAAAGTACTGGCGGCACACAGCTTTACCTGGATCGGCGTGCAGACCATGTTCATCTACATGTTCGCCTTTCTGCAGTATCGTCTGCCCGATCTGAACAACGACCAGGTGGGCAGCGTGATCGATATTTCCTTTCTCATTCTGAATGGCGTAGCCGCGGTGTTACCCGCCTTTATTCTTGAACCCATTACCAGAAACATCGGCCGGGTGCGCACCCATTTGATGTGCATTGCCATCATGGCGGTGGGCTACCTCGGCTTGTTTTTCCTGGGTTCCACACCTACCATCATCTACATCTGCATGGCGGTACTGGGTATTGGTTGGGCAGCCACAGTGAGCCTGCCGTTCGCCATCATGTCGCACAAGGTGGATAAGAAAAAGATGGGGCTGTTCATGGGACTCTTCAACCTTAGCGTGGTATTACCACAACTCGTAGCAAGTCTGGGTGTGGGTGAGTATTTAAGCGGTGCCGAAGACAAGCGCATCACCTTCCTCATCTGTGCGGTATGTCTGGGCATCAGCGCCCTTGCCTGGAGCATGGTGAAGGAACAGAAACCCGATGAAGTGGCGATGGATATGACGAAGAGCGGACATTGATTCAGTTGGCAGTGGGCGATTGGCAGTTGGCAAGTGGTAGCGTCTCAAATTCATAATAATATACCCGGACCTGTATCAATTTTAACGCAGCGTGCACGGCCGCTTCGTAACACCCGCTGCGTTTTGTTTTGACTATACATGATCAGAAAAACATTCCATGAATGTTGCCCGTGACAATTAAAACGAAGCGACAAGACAAAGGCTCAGAGGATCACGTGATCCAATAGGTAGTGGCTAAGCTTCATTCCGCTTTTCGCCTTCCGAACTCCGCCTTACCCTCAACCGCCAACTATCCTCCCATACGTTTTCGTCATCGCCGCCAGCTTTGCTGCCAGCGCACCTGTCAGATCTTCTTCCTTCATACGCCACTGCCAGTTGCCATCTGCTTTTCCTGGCAGGTTCATGCGGGCGTTGGTGCCTAAGCCTAACACATCCTGCATCGGTGCGATGGCTGTATTGGCCACAGAGGCCCAGGCGGTTCGCATCAGGTCCCAGTGGATAGTGCGCTGCGTTCCTTTACAATAATCCAGGCAGTATTGTTTGTCTGCTGCCTTCGCTGTTTTGAACCAGCCCTTCGACGTGTCATTGTCGTGCGAACCGGTATAGACCAGGCAGTTCTTGTGGTAGGTATGCGGAATGAAATCGTTCTCTTCTGCCGAGTCAAATGCGAACTGCAGGATCTTCATACCCGGTAGCTGGAAATTATCGCGGAGAGCAGCCACATCGGGTGTGATGACACCCAGGTCTTCGGCGATGATGGGGAGGTCGCCCAAATGCCTGCGGATGCTGTCGAACAAAGCCATACCCGGTGCATCCTTCCAGCTGCCGTTGATGGCGGTCTCTTCGCCGTAGGGAACTGCCCAGTAGCCGGCAAAGCCCCGGAAGTGGTCGATGCGCACCAGGTCGAACAGGACCAGGCTCGTGCGGATCCTGTCACGCCACCAGCCGAAATCATCGTGGATCATCGGCTCCCAGTTGAAGAGCGGATTGCCCCAAAGCTGACCGGTCTTGCTGAAATAATCGGGCGGTACACCACCTACTGCGATGGGTTTTTTCTGTTCGTCGAACTGGAACAGTCCGGTGTTGGACCAGGTATCGGCACTGTCCATCGCTACATAGATAGGAATATCTCCTATAATTAAAACACCTTTGTTGTTGGCATACTCCTTCACCGCCATCCACTGGTTGAAAAACTCATACTGCAGGTAGCGGTGGAAATCGATGGCAGCGGCCAGCTCTTCACGGGCGGGACCTAATACCGACTCCTGGTGCATCATGTAGTCATGCGGCCATTCGTACCAGGGCTTTTTGCCAAACTTTTCCTTCAATGCCATGAACAGCGCATACGGATCCAGCCAGTAGCGGTTGATCTCTACGAACTGGTGGTAGCGTTCTTTTCTCACCTGATCGTCCTGTTCGCGGAAACGCTTTTCTGCCTTCGCCAGCAGGTTCAGTTTCATGTCGATCACCTTTCCGTAGTCCACCTTCGTCATACCGAAGGCACCGCTCACTGGCAGTTCATCGGCTTCCAGCAACCCTTGTTCCGCCAGCAGGTCCAGATCTATGAGATAGGGATTGCCCGCTTTGGAGCTGAAGCACTGGTAGGGACTGTCGCCGTAACCCGTGGGCCCCAGGGGCAGTATCTGCCAGTACCGCTGCTTCGCCTGTACCAGAAAATCCACAAAACCGAATGCTGCTTTTCCCAGAGAACCGATGCCGTGTTTGCCCGGCAGAGAGGTGGGATGTAATAAGATGCCGCTGGCCCTTTCAGAGATCATAACACAAGATTAATTCAGGATAAATCTGGTGTAAAGATAGGGGAGATAAAGGCGGAATGCGGAGGACGGAAATCGAAATTCGAAAAACGGAATTCGGAACAGGGGATAGTATTTCTTTTCCGGACAGAGTACTCTCCATCCACTCCCACACCCACTCCCACACTCACTCCAACCCCCGCACCCGCTCCCCATTAGCCGTCCCGCCGGTGTTACCGGGTGTGGATGAACAATTCAGTGTTTGAATCACATCACAGAGGAACGCCGGCGTTTTTAAATAGGAGGCTATTCGGATAGATGAACCACAGAGTTCCTTGTCAGGTAACTCTGTGGGGACAAGAAACCCTATTGGGACGGAAGAATCAACAACAAAATTTTAAACTTCATCTTCTACCTGCTTCAAATTCCAGTAAATGTAATTTTTACTGCCGTTTGGTGAAAGTGCCATATTTTCCCTCAAATTGGCGAACACAAGACTAGTCTAACAGGATGAACGGCTTAGAGAATGGCCTTCCTGCTCCACAAACAAAGATGGACCACATCTGGGACATCACTAGATTGTAAAAAATCTAATTGATGTGTTTCCTTTTGAGGAAAGTCACCATTTTGTTAAGCTAAATAATTAACTTTTGCATTAGTTATGAATATAAGGGCCATAGTTTTTGTTGCATTTGCTACATCAATTTCTTCTCTATTAGGTCAAGTGCCTACAGGCCCTGATATTGCCTGGCAACAGTGTTATGGAGGTTTTGGTGACGATTATTTTACAGATGCCATCATTACACAAGACAATGGTATTCTGGCAGCCATTAGGCCTCTATCTGATGATGGTGATCTGGAAGGAATGACCAAAGAAGAGGCTTCTGGTTGGGTGATAAAATATGCACCGGATATGACCATACAGTGGCAGAAGCACTTTGGTTATCCGGATTGCTTTAGAACCATTTATAAATTAAGTGAATTAGTAAATGGAGATATAATTATTGCTGGTTCAACGGGTAGTATTTCAGGAACTGATTGTATTGATGAAATTGGTGGTTCTGATTTTTTCCT
>Ga0209607_1002695_pt1 | contig 14008 bp, 6 predicted proteins | sample AD_UKC117_MetaG_FD_184413 | JGI IMG/M metagenome (GOLD analysis project Ga0209607, IMG submission 184413) | Active sludge microbial communities of municipal wastewater-treating anaerobic digesters from Hong Kong - AD_UKC117_MetaG (SPAdes)... | ecosystem: Engineered > Bioreactor > Anaerobic >... | reverse complement strand
TGAATGGGACGCCACGTTTCGGAGACACTCAGCGGAACGACGACCCGCAGTGACGCGCCGCGAGCGTCCGTTTCGAGAATCGCGTGGACGAGGTTGAATCGCCCCGATCCCAGCCAGGCCCGCGCGTCTTTCTCGCGCTTCTCGGAAGCCTTCTTCCCCCAGTCGAACTCGAGCGTTTCGGCGTTGCCGCCGCTCGTGAGAACGAGCTCGCGCGACTTGTCGGCGCCGGCCTTCTGGACGGTCGCGCCAACGCGCGTCAGCAGAATCTGTGTCGTCAGGGGCGGCCGATGCTGAAACGTGATGAAGTCCAGCGGCGTCTTGTCATTCGCGGCGTAACGAATCTCCACCGTCTCCCAGACGGTCGAAAGCCGCCGCTTCGCCTGGTCGTCGCTCGGGGCCGTCGTCTCTGTCGAGCGGATCTCCGCCTTCAGGCGTCGCCCCGCGGCGTCGCGCAGAATGAGACCATCCCGCAGCATATCGGCGTACTTCGCCGCGGAGGGACGGATTTCGGAAACGAGATACACGCCGTCGTCATGCTGCGGAATCAGGCCGTAATGAAGCAGATCCTCGCAAGGCGCTTCGATCGTCACATCGACATGATCCGAGTGCACGATCACCTTCGCGCGCGACAGGGAGACGGGATGCGCATCGGCCCGATCGCCGACAGCGAAGATCGCGACAATGCAGACGCCGCATGCCAATGCGCGTCGAGGGCGCCATGTCGAAGTCAACTTGGATTCCTCCATTCGGGATCACGCCTGTCCCGCTCACGCGCCAGCCATGACGCCCCCGCGGGTGAATCCCGTTTTTACGCCAGGCGCCGCGGGAACGGAACCGTCGCCATCACGCCATCAGGGCTTGATGAGCGTAAGCATGTAATTCTCGGACAATGCGCGATTCACGTCGTCGGCCTGCGCTTCCGCGACGACGAAGCCGGCCGACTCGCATTCGCGAATGACCGTGTCACGATCGCATCGCACGTGACCGATGACCCACTCGCGGCGCTCCGTCGGCATCGCCATCCACTTGGCGTCATCCCGGCCGCCATCGGCGTCATGCCGGATGAACTCGATGATGTGAACGCGTCCGCCCTTCCGCATCGCGCGATAGAGCGACGCAATCGTGGACTTCGGGTATTCGAAGTGATGATACGTATCGCAGATAAAGGCGACGTCGACGCTGTTGGCGTGAAGCCCCGTGGTGTTGTCGGGGCACTGAATCGTCGTGATATTCTCCAGTCCCCGCTCGGCGGCGAAGTCCCGGATGTGCCTGAGAAAGGGCTCAGCGATATCCACGGCGAAAACCAGGCCCCCGGGACGCACGCGCTCGGCGAAAGCGATCGTGTAGAACCCCGTCCCGGCGCCGATATCGGCGACGCACTCACGCGGCGTGAGATTCATGGCGTCGAGGATGAGATCGCGATGATGGAAGACCTCGCGGCTCTCGGATTCGAACCGCTGGACCCACTCGTCCACATTGATGTCTGACTTGAATTTGCTGTTGATCCCCGGCTTGACGCTCTGCTCAGGTTTCGCGCAGGCGCCGCTGAATGTCGTGGCCAGAATGGCGATGAGCGGGATTCGCAGGTCGCAGAGTCGGTTCAGGGCGCGCGGCATAAGTGGGCCATGTCCTTTCAGAGTATCCAGCGATGACTTGCGTCCCGCGTTCTTTCTCGTGGCGTCCTGTTCAGAGCCTCGCCGTCCTCAGCGTGGCGTCTCATTCAGAGCGTCGCTGTCCACAGCGAGGCGAATTCATACGCGTGACGCGCGCCTCTCTTCGCCGTGAGGACACGACGGCTCTGATTGCGTCTGACGGCTCGTGGCGATTACGCGTAGCTGTGCAGACCGACGATGTAGAAATTCACGACCCACCAGTTGAACTGCATGACGGCGAAACCGACGACGCTCAGCACGCTCGTCCACAGGCCACGATGCTTCGTGACGTAACGGGCGTGAATCAGGATCGCATAGATCAGCCACGTGTTCAGGGCGAAGACCTCCTTCGGATCCCAGCCCCACGGCCGGCCCCAGGAGTAATCCGCCCAGACCGCGCCCAGCACAATGCCGACGAACAGCGCGACAGTCGCCGTGTAGAGCAGCACGCGATGGCAGAGGTCGAAGTCATCCAGAATCGACTTGGTGCGCTCAACCGGAAATGCGGACGCGTCGAACGCCCCGGCCGCCGGTTTGGCGGCGCCGCACACCATGGCGAAGCCGCCCAGACCGATCATGGCGCCGCCGACGATCGACAATGCCGCGATACCCACAATCCCCCAGCCATCGACGTGGGCGAACGCGTCACGAATCCCCAGCAGCACGACGACGAGCGCGCCCAGCTGGGCGCCGATCGTCGCCCGGGACAGTGCGTTGTTCTTCCTGACGGCCTCGACGAAGAGATAACAGTTGGCCACGCCGAAGGCGAGCGTGATCACGGCGTAACTCGAAATGATCAGCACGGTATGGATGCGCAGCATCGCGTCATCCAGGATCGGCATCATCGTCTGCAGATTGTCGTTGATCGTGTCGGGCACGATTTCCGGCAGCGACAGGGCAAAGAAGCCCAACAGCGCCGACGCGAACATGAAGACGCGCTTGCGCGTGAAGAACTCCAGCAGCAGACCGAAGGCGGCGCCGCACCAGGTCGAGGAGACAACGGCCTCGTACATGTTGGCGACGGGAATCCGTCCCAGCACGCCCCATCGCAGCCAGAGGTCATAGCCGTGAATACCGATCGCCGCGATCAGGAAGGTCAGGGCGACGTATCGCGGCCACTTGTACCCCGTCGCCAGGGCAAAGATCGAGACGAAGAAGGCGAAGATGTAGCCGCCCCATCCATAGCGCAGGAGGTTCATTCGGCGATACGACTGCTCGGCGTGGCACGTTTCCAGGGACGGGTAGGTTCCCTCGGGCGCCAGCCTGGGCAATGCGGTGGCGAGATTGTCGACCGCCGTGTTGATCGCCTTGGCGTCACGCTGCTGCCACGCCTTCGCCAGGGCCACGTAGGGCTCCAGGACCGAGAGGGCCATGTTTTCGGAGATCCCCAGCGCGTCCTTGTTGAACTGCGGATCGAGCAGCATCTGCGGGGCGATCCACTGCGTCTCCTTCGTGCCGTTCGGAACGGGAACGACAGTGAAAATGTCGCGAATCTCCTCGAAGCAGAACTTCGCGGCGCCCATGCGGTTCATCGCGCGGGACTTGAGCGTTTCGCCCGACAGCTCCCGGATGCGCGCCTGGACCGGCGCCTGCATGAAGAACTCATAGCTGATGCAGCGCTGCTTGTACATCCGCTCCGACTCTTCGTCGGAGACCTTGATCGGATGCTTCGTGAGATCCTTCAGGACGCCGCGATCCTTGACGAAGATGACCGGCTGATCCAGATACGCCCGCTGGTTGAACATCATCTCCATCGCCGAGACGACGGGATCGAGCCCCTCCAGCGACACGGAACCGTGCATCGTGCGCATCGTCTTTCGCGCCCACGATTCAACAGTCGTGTATCGCCAGGCGTTGTTGTCGAGCATCGCGATCGCGCCGAGCTTCTCGACGTCGATGTCCTTCTCGATCGCCTTGATCTCGTCGAGCGCCTTGTTTTTGACGATCACGTCTTCCTTGTGGCATCCGACGCCCATGCCGACCAGCAGCACGCCGATCAGCAGTGACTTGACGGCGACGGGAACACCGCCCTTCCGTGAGGGATCTCGCATTTCGTTCGACTCCTTCCCCGCGCCGCGATTTCGAGGCGATGACGCGGCGATTCGGGCGTTACGTCGCTTCTTGAGCGCCGGCTTGACGGCAAACGCCCAGACCATGCCAAGGCTGATGATGGCGCAGGCGAGCAGCTGCAGGAGCACGCCGTTGCGATTGCCGACGCCGAGAACTGTCCAGCTCGAGCCATCCTGCGCGGCGGCCGACTGGAACAACGTCCAGTTGCCGATCGTGTACGTGTTGTTGAGGAACGCCTTGCCTTCCTGAACCTGGTCAGAGCCCGGCGCCTTGTATCGGAAGTAGCTCGTCCACTCGCGGGCCTGCTGACCGCCGGGGTAATACTGCGTCACGAGCTCTTCCAGAATGACGGGCGTCGGCAGGTCATTTCGCTGGCGACCGTAGATGAGTCCAATCGAACGACCACTTGGCAGGTTGCTGGCCATCGTCGGTCCGCCGCCGAAGATGTCCGTGTGATCGAGGTTGTACTGGCTGAAGCCCACCCAGACGCGTCGGGACCAGGAACCGTCCAGCGCCGCCAGGTGAACGCGAATCATGGACTTCTGCCGGCCGACGTTCATGAGCGAACGCCGCTGCGCCACGGGAATCACCGCGGGGCGGGCTTCCAGAACGGGCCGAACGATCAGGTTCTTCAGGACGAGATTCAGATCATCGCCCAGGACGACGGGCTCGCCGACATCCAGCTTCTTCACGTCGCGCCGGCCGCCGACGGCCGTGTGAACGATCGTCGGGGCGAAGTTCTCGCCAGCCACGAGGCGGACATGATCCGTCGACGCGTTCGTATAGGTAATGACGATGTTGTCGTCCACCAGGTCAGTCGTCGGGCTGATCTTCTTGCCTTCCCGATTGCGATCCTGATTCAGTTGCGGGAAACGATCCATGACGGATCGCTGATAGGACTTCTCGGGCGACTCCACCCAGACAAGCGCGATCGATGTTCGCGCGCCCTTGAAACCGGCGGTCATCAGCGGCCAGTTGGGGCGCAGCTGTTCAATCTTCAGCGTGTAGTCAGTTCCTTCGACCTTGATTTCGTCACCGACATTGACGTCGTAGGACTTCCGGACGCCCTTGTCTTTGACTTCCACGTCGATGATGTGCTGGCCTTCGACGCGACGCGTCCAGTCCGGATTGAGCTCCGTGGCGTCGCCGATCCAGTCAAACTCCATGCGCGGACCGTTGTTGACATCGAACATGGCGTTCGCGGGATTGAGCGATTCCAGATCGGCGCTGGTCAGCCGACTGCCGCGCCCCATCGCGACCTGCGCGACGGGATAGAGTTCGGCGCCGCCTTCGATCGGTCGCGCGTCCATATCGGCGTACGGAAGGTAGCCGTCGATCTCAACGCTGTAGCCGAGATCCTTCGCGAGGGCGTCGTCCGCGTTCAGGACCGGGATCGGCATTCGCCAGTATTCAACCAGGGGAATCGGCGCCGTGCGATTCGACGGAACGGGCGTCCCGTCCGTGTAATCGACGCGCCCGGCGCCGGGCGACTTGTCGTCATCCAGCGCGATGAACCGCTCACTGTAGTAGGGCAGCGCCGGCAGACTGAACTCGCGCCGATCGTTGAGCGTGGATCCAACGACGAGCGACAGCGACGGCGTTGTATTGTCGTAGAATTTCGTCACGCTCCTCGCCGGCTCGAGGGCGGCCGTCAGTCGATCGCTGACCTTTGCAAACCGTGCGAAGCGATCCCCCGTCTCGCGCGTCGTCATCGTTTCAAACCGCGGCGGCTCATTGCCGATCGTGACCTTCAGTGTCACTTCTTCGGCCGTGTTCATGCCGAGACGCTTGACGTCGACCACTTCGATCTTATGGGCGCCGCCGAGCATGGGAATGTTCATGTCCCACGTTCGGCCTTTGGCGGCGACGATCTGCCCGACCTGCGCGTTCGTCGGATCCGTCTGAAAGCGATCGTTCGAGTAGATCGCAATTTTCGCCGGCGCCATCAGCACGTCGCCTTCGACCTTCGAGCCGAAGTACCAGATGGAGGAGCCGCACAGCAGCAGCAGGCCGGTGTGAACCGCGAGGACGCCCGCGTTGATCATGTTGAACTTGATGCGGCGGATCGTGGCGACAATGAGGTTGATGCAGAACAGGACGATCAGCGCCGTGAAGATCCAGTGATTGAAGTACTGGAACTCCGTGAGTTCAAAGACCTGCCGCGTCTGCGGGACCGCGGAACCGAGGGTGCCATAGCAGAAGATGAGAACAATCAGGAAGATCCCAAGCCAGATGCTGTTGAAAAAGTCGAGGATCGGATTGCCTCGTCTGCGTGGACGCTGGGTTGCGGACATTTCCATTTGAACTACCTGAGTTGCGGTTTGCGGATCTTCGCGGCCGAACGACGCCAACGCCGTCGGCGAAACACCTGGATTCTAAGTTCTCCGAAGAAATAAGTCATTCTCAACGCACAACCGGCGAGCCGGCGCGCCAGATGGCGCGGCGACTCGCCGGCTGCGGGAATTCAGGTGGATTCGCCCCGTTTGGATACGGATTAGCGAGCGTATTCGACGGCGCGGACTTCGCGGAGCAGCGTCACTTTGATCTCGCCCGGATAGGTCATATCCGCCTCGATCTTCTTGGCCACGTCCCGGGCGATCTTCATCGCCGAGGCGTCGTCCACTTTCGCGGCGTCCACGATCACACGCACTTCGCGACCCGCCTGGATGGCGTAGGCCTGCTGGACACCGCCAAAGCCCGTCGCGATGTCCTCCAGCTCGCGCAATCGCTTGATGTAACGTTCCAGCGACTCGCGACGGCTGCCGGGCCGCGCGGCGCTGATCGCGTCCGCTGACGCCACGAGCGGCGTGTACGGACTCGTCGCCGGGATGTCGCCGTGATGGCCCGCCACGGCGTTCAGCACCTCGGGACGCTCGTTGAACTTGCGACATATCTCCTCGCCGATTTCCGGGTGCGTTCCCTCCACATCGTGGGGAACCGCCTTACCGATGTCGTGCAACAGGCCACAGCGACGGGCGAGCGTCCCGTTGAGACCCAGCTCGTCCGCCATGACCTGACACAGGTACGCGACTTCGATCGAATGCCGCAGCACGTTCTGGCCATAGCTTGTTCGGAAGGATAGTCGACCCAGCAGATCGATGAGCTGTCTGTGCAATCCTTGCACATTCGCCTCCATCGCGGCCTTCTTGCCGAGCTCCATCACTTCCTTCTCGACGTTCTTTCGAACCTCTTCCACGACCTCTTCGATGCGCGTGGGGTGGATACGACCGTCGTTGATCAGCTTCGTCAGCGCCTGGCGACCGATCTCCTTCCGAACGGGATCAAAGCACGAAAGGATGATCACGCCCGGTGTGTCGTCGACGATGATGTCGACGCCGGACGCCTTCTCGAAGGCGCGGATGTTTCGACCTTCGCGGCCGATAACTCGCCCCTTCAGTTCGTCATTCGGAATAGGGACGGTACCGACTGTCGCCTCCGACGTATGCGCGGCGGCGTATCGCTGAACAGCCGTGATCACGATCTCGCGGGATCGATTCTCCGCCTCGTCCTGCGCTTCCGTGACGCGCTTGTTGACGATCTCGGCGCAGTCCTGTTCCAGCTCGTTCTCGAGCTTCTGGAACAACTGCCGCCTGGCGTCGTCCATCGAGAGCTGCGTGATCTTGAGCAGCTCGTTGCGCTGCCGAATGAGCAGGTCGTCGATCTCGACGCTCTTCTTCTCGATCTCCTCGGACTTCTGGCGGACCTGTGTCTCGGACTTCTCGATGTTCCGTTCTTTCAGACTCAGCATGTCCAGCTTCTGGTCGAGCTGGTCTTCCCGTTTTTCGAGGCGTTTCTCGGCCTCGCGGAGCTCCGCCCGCGTCGCTGAAGCCTCTTTCTCGAACTTCTCCTGCCGGGACAGAAACTCGGCCTTGGCGTCAACTTCGGCCTTCTGAACGATCTCCCCGGCGCGGCTCTCGGCGCGTCCGAGGATCGTCTGCGCCTCCGATTCGGCCGTCGCCTTTCGCTGCTTGTCCAGAAACAGTTTGATGACCCAACCCACGACGGCGCCCACGACCAGCGCGCCGATCGCGAGTCCATAATTCCCGCCACCTTCCGCAATCAAATGACCAACCATACGCATTGCCCTTTCGAGCGTCAGTCGAAGGGACCGGCGATTGTGATCGGCGCCAACCTCTGCGCCAGGCGGCTGAACCATCGCCCCACGTTGTGATCACCACACAGCGGACGAGATCCAATCCGGCGCCTGCGCTCACATCGGCGCGCGAGCCAATCGTCGTTCCCGGATCGAGAACCCGGATTGTCGGAGGTCAGTTCACGCTCGTGGATTGCGGGCGCTGCCGCGTGGAAATGGCCTGTCAGAATCTGGCAGTGTTCAGTCTTCCGTCGATCAGCGACACAATCCGGTCGCCAATACGATCCCATGGCGAAGCCGCCCAATGGGCGGTCGCTCGTCCACATCAGGCTGTGGACGCCAGGCCTGACGCGGCGCGGATCGGGACCCGGCCGAATCAGGATGAAGATATCGCGAAATCACGACGGAGACGTTGGGTTTGGATGAAGCGACATTCACCTTCAGCAGATGAGACGCTTCGCCGAACCGACAACGCTCGATCGCGACGCAGAACAACACCAGGATGACAAAACAGGCGGTAACCACCACGAAATCGCGACGCCTCCGCGACCTTCACCTTTGCAAAGATCGCCTGACTCCTTCACATCGACATCCAAACGGATGTCGTGCAAAACCATCGACGTCGAAATCCGCACTTACGAATCATCGCAAGGCACGGACCAATGACTGTAACCTTAGCGGGGAAACACACTTACCCCGCTTCACCTCAGTATAAGCCCGGTCCTTGGTCGGTCAAGGATTCCTCGGCGTGATTCTCCGCACATTCGTTCGGCAGGCGCCGCGACCCCCGCGATGTGTCGCCCAGCGCCCGAAAACCCCCGCAGCGCCGCCACAACACGCCTTGGCGACGCGATTTACGCATGGATACAATCCGGTTCCGTAATCTCTGAATCGGGGCGTCGAATCGGAAACGTCCGACCGCAATCGCCCGTTGGCCGTTAGCAGCAACTTTCGGTCTCGATAGAAGTTACAGGCGATCCTCCCGGAAGCGCCCATGGCCGCCTGTCCACCGACTGGAGTGAACGACGCATGCTTCGACCCATCCGAGCCGCCAGCCTCCTGGCGATCATCATGTCCGCCCTGCCGCTGAACGCCATGGCCGGTCCCGGCGCCGGCGGCGACACCTACGCCGTCTCGGCGCCCGAGAACGACAAGCCGATGGTGACGGCGACTGTCGCCGCCGATCGGGAAGCCGTCGGTCCGGGCGACACGTTCAACGCGCTCGTCACGCTGAAGATGGCGGATGGCGTTCACGTCTATTGGCGGAACCCGGGAGAGACGGGCCTGCCCACGGAGTTCCGTTGGACGGGCCCCGAGGGCTTTCGATTCGGCCGAACTCAGTTCCCCGCGCCCGAGTCGAAGTACGACAAGGTCCTGAAGGAGACGAGCTACATCCACTCGGACTCGGCCATGTTTCTGACGCCGATCAAGGCGCCTGACACACTCAAGGCGGGCGAGACGCTGACCTTCAACGTCGATGTGTCCTGGCTCTCCTGCAGGAAGGGCGCGTGCGTGCCCGGCGGCGAGAAGCTGACGCTGAAGCTGCCGGCGGCGGCGAAAAGCAAACCGGTCAACGATGACGCGCTGGAAGAATTCGACGCCGCGCGCAGCCGGGTCCCGTCGCCTTCCGACAAAGCGGAGCACCTCAAAATCGCCGTCAGGACGAGCAAGGCGAGCGTCGGGCCGGGCGAATCCTTCGACGTGATCGTGACGGCGCAGATCGAAGCGAAGCACCACATGCAGTCGGACAAGCCGCTGGAAGACTACCTCATTCCGGCGTACGTCTTCATCGAGCCCGTGCGCGACGCCGAGGTCGGAGAAGTTGTCTATCCAAAGTCCCACATTCGCAACGACCCGATGATGGGCAAGATGAGCGAGTACTCCGGGACGATCGAATTCAAATTCCCCGTCACGCTCGAGAAGGAAACAGACAACAAGCCGCGATGGATCCGCGGGATTCTGCAATCGCAGATCTGCACGGACGAAGGCACGTGCTACGCGCCGCAGACGAACGCGTTCGCCGTCGCGATTCAGATCGAGGGCGGACCGGCGCCGGCGGCGTCGCCGGAGGAATTCGTTGCGGCGACGCCGATGATCGACGATACGCCAACCGATGGTGGCGCCGACTCGCCGGAAGTCGTGACAACGCCTTCGCCAACCAGGAGCGCCGCGACGGCCGATGGCGACTCCAGGGGGATCATCGGTCGCATCGAGGACGCGCTGGTCAGTCTCGGCTACGCGGGCGTGTTGCTGCTGGCATTCCTCGGCGGCATCGCCCTGAACCTGATGCCGTGTGTGCTTCCTGTAATCTCGTTGAAGATCCTGTCGTTCGTGCGTCAGGCGGAGGAGGATCGCAGGCGAATTTTCGCGCTAGGACTCGCTTACTGCGCAGGCATCGTCGTGTTCTTCGGCGCCCTTTCCTGGCTGTACTACTCCGGCGGCCAGTCGTGGGGACAGCACTTTCAGAATCCATACGTCGTTCTCATTCTCGCGGCCATTATCACAGCGTTCGGATTAAGCCTGTTCGGCGTGTTCGCTGTTTTCACGCCGAAGTTCGTCAATCAGCTTGGTGTCAAAGCCGAGGAACGTGAGGGATTGCCGTCCGCGTTCTTTACGGGGCTTCTCGCCACGGTTCTGGGCACGGCCTGCACGGGCCCCGGCATGAGCGTCGCCCTGGGCGCCGCAAGCAAAACGACGCCGTTCCGCGGCGCGATGATCTTCATGACAGTCGGCGTCGGCATGATGCTGCCGTTTCTGATTCTCTCGGCGAAGCCGGCGTGGCTGAAATTCGTTCCGAAACCGGGCAGGTGGATGGGAACCTTTGAAGCCATCATGGGCTTCGCACTGTTTGGCACGGCGATCTTCATCCTGAATCCGATCAGCACACAGCTGGGGAACTGGGGGCTCGTGCTGGGACTCATGTTCCTGCTCGGTGTGTGCATTGCCGCATGGATTCGCGGCAAGGCGCAGTTCGCGACGGACACGTCGAAACGCGTCCCTCTCAACATTGCCGCGCTGGCGATGCTCGCTGTCGCGTGGGTGTTTCCGTTTCAATGGCTGTCGACCGTTCCGAAACTCCGCGCCGAGGCCGAGGAACACCAGCGGTTATATGAACTGGGTCTGCTGACAGATCTGAAGCCCAAAGGAACCGAAAAAGACGACCTGCCCGAAGCCAGGTACCCTGAAGACGAGATCTTCTGGCTCCCTTATCAGAAAGACCTCGTGCGACGATTTGTCGAGGAGGGGCATACCGTCTTCGTCGACTTCACGGCCGAGTGGTGCGCCAACTGCAAGTGGAATGAAGCGAAGGCAATCGATGTCGTTACGAATCGCAACCTCATGCGAGAGTATCGCGTCGTCCCCTTCAAGGCGGATTACACGAGTCAGTCGCCAGGCATGACGCGCATCATCAAGTCCTACGAACGAGATGGCGTGCCGATGTACCTGATCTTCTCGCCAGGGCGCCCGGACGATCCGCAGGTCATGTCCGGCCTGCTGACGGAGGGCCAGATTACCGCAGCAATCAAACAGGCCGGCCCCAGCCGGACCGCCGACCCGATCGCGTCCGCATCCGCCGCCGAATTGTCGCCGCCCAGGATTGAAACCGATGCCCGGCATTGATCGCTCTCCCGTCGAAGTCCCCATCGACGACCAGCTGACACTCCGCGGCGAACGCATCGGGGCAGGCCCCGCGCTGATCCTGCTGCACGGCGGTCCCGGATGCGCGGATTATTTCGGCGGCACATCCTTCGAATCGTGGCTGGCGGAGCATTTCAGCGTGGTCACGTACGACCAGCGCGGCGCCGGGCGCTCCCCGTGCGATGGGCCCTTCTCGATTCAGCACAATGTGACCGACCTGGAGACGTTGCGGCGCGCGATCAATGTCGATCGCGTCACGCTTTTCGGTCACTCGTCCGGCTGCGTGCTGGCGACGCACTACGCGGCTGCGCACGCCGATCGACTTGAGCGGCTGATTCTGCTGAGCCCCGCCGGAATCCGCCCCGGCTGGCGCGCGCAATTCGACGCGGCGCTGCGCGAGCGATTCACGGACGAACAGGCGGAGACGATCGAGCACATCGATCGCGCCATCGCAGGAGAACCGGACAACGCCCGACGGGCGGCCCTCTATCGCGAACGATTCAACGCCGCCCTGCCGGCCTATGTCGCCCCGGACTACCGCGACGCGGCGCCGACACTGCGCGACTTCAATCGCCAGGCGAACATCCGCGTCAACAACTCCCTGGCGGCCCTCAGCAGGTCGCGCGACTGGGAGCGGTCCCTGGCGGGATTCGATCGTCCCGTCACGATCCTTCACGGCCGCAGCGATCCGATTCCCTGGAGCGTGGTCGACGACTACTGCGAGCTCTTCCCGCACGCGGAAGCCATGCCACTGCACGGGATCGGTCACTTCCCGTGGCTGGAAAACGAAACGACGCTGCGAACGATGCTCGATCGAATGCTGTTCGCCGGCTAACCACCCCCGCCGCCACTCGAAACTCGTAACTCGCAACTGGCCACTCCCCCTATCGCACTCCAGTCGCCCGCATGGTATCTTGACGCCCCGAACCGGGCGGCGTGGTTCGCCGCGCGTCAGATGTCGCGCCTCGCGCACGTGTAAGTCATTGCCATGGGTTTGATCGTTCAGAAATTTGGCGGAACCAGCGTCGCCGACGCCGAGAAGATTCATCGCGCCGCGCGCCGCGCCCTCCGCGCCAGGCTCGACGGGAATGACGTCGTCGTCGTCGTCTCGGCGATGAACAAGACGACGGACGAACTCGTCGATCTCGCCTACCAGGTCACGGATCGGCCCAGCCGGCGCGAAATGGATCAGCTCCTGTCGACCGGCGAACAGATCACGATCGCCCTGATGGCGATGGCGATTCATCACGCGGGGCACGACGCGATCAGCCTGACGGGCGGCCAGATCGGTCTCCGCACGGACGCGAGCTTCGGCCGCGCCCGCATTCGCGAAATCACGGAGCGCGGCCGCATCCTGCAACTGCTCAAGAGCGGCAGTATCGTGATCGTCGCCGGCTTCCAGGGCGTGGACGAGGCGCTGAACATCACAACGCTCGGCCGTGGCGGCTCCGACACGACGGCCGTCGCGCTGGCCGCCTCGCTCGGCGCCGACGTCTGCGAGATCTACACGGACGTGGACGGCATTTACTCCGCCGATCCGCGGATCGTGCCGGAGGCGCGCAAGCTCCCGTACATCTATCACGACGAAATGCTGGAGCTGGCCTCGCTCGGCGCGCAGGTCATGCACTCACGCAGCGTGGAACTCGGCAAGAATTACGACGTGCGCATCTGCGTCCGCAGCAGCTATTCGGATGCGAAAGGAACCGACATCGTGAAGGAATCCTCCGACTTAGGACAGGTCATCGTCCGCGGCGCCGCATTGAAGAAGGAACTGGCCCGTGTCGAACTCATCGGCGTTCCGAACAAGCCAGGTCTGGCGAGCGAGATCTTCAGCCACGTCGCCGATCGCGACATCGTCGTCGACGACATCATCCAGGTCATTCACAAGGGCGGCGACACGGCCGACCTGAGCTTCACGATCGACGCCAACAATCTCCAGGCGGCCCATGTCGTCATCGAGGAACTCCGCCGCGACATGCCGGGTATGACGAGCGAAGTGAAGACGGACCTGGCGAAGGTTTCCGTCGTGGGTGTCGGCATGCGAACCCATACCGGCGTCGCGTCGCGCATGTTCGAGGCCCTGCATCAGGCGAACGTCAACATCGACAACATCAGCACGAGCGAAATCGTCATCAGCTGCGTCGTGAACGCCGACGATGGTCCCCGCGCCCTGCGCGCCGTGCACTCGGCATTCGAGCTGGACCAGGAGCCAGGCGGCCGCGCCTAGCGCCCTCGCGAAGACTCAGAAACTGGACGAGCTCACTCATTCAGAGCCGCCGTGCCCCCACGGCGACGAGGGGTAGACACCGTTCCTCGCCGCAATGCAAGTGACTTTACGGTCGCGAGGGTGATTTCCCAAATCGAGCGTCCACGCAACCCGCCCAACTTTGCGAACAAGCTCATCGCCCATCTTGCTATAACTGATCTTCCTCTAATGCAATCGCCGCATTGACTGCACGCCTTCCCATTCCCCGAAATGTCGAATGTGCGAAATAGCCAACCAACACACAATCTCCAGTGACGACAAATAAAGCATGCTGACCAACATGAAATT
>Ga0209607_1002694_pt1 | contig 14012 bp, 8 predicted proteins | sample AD_UKC117_MetaG_FD_184413 | JGI IMG/M metagenome (GOLD analysis project Ga0209607, IMG submission 184413) | Active sludge microbial communities of municipal wastewater-treating anaerobic digesters from Hong Kong - AD_UKC117_MetaG (SPAdes)... | ecosystem: Engineered > Bioreactor > Anaerobic >... | reverse complement strand
GAAGTAGACGGCGTCGTGGGCGCCGTAGAGGATCTCGGTCTGGGCCGCCGGGGGGAAATCGCCGGGAACCTCGCCATGCCGACCGAACAGGAGGCTATCGGCGAAGTCGCAGGTGACCGCCAGGACATTCAGATGCGCCGGAGCCTTGACGCCGGTCATGCGCTCACGCTGGACGGCGTCCGGCGCCGTCTGGCTCAGAAGGCGGTGGGCGGCGTCCCGGGACGTGGGAACGGGTAGACGGGCGACCTCGGCGGCGAACGCCGCGCCGACGCCGAGCACCATGAGCGCCAGAAACGCGAGGAGCCCCGCCAGGGCGGAGCGACGGGATGGGGTCACGGGACAAGCGATGTTCATGGGCCAGGGACCTCGTCGGTGGAAACCCGCGGGACAGGGCGGCGTAGAAGGCGGTATCCTAGGCGATGGCTGCCGCGAGCGTCAATTCCGCGGCGGAGAAAACGGTGGGACCCGGGAGTCGACGTCGCTACCCCTGATCAGCTCTGTCGTCCCCAGGTCCCACCGTCGTACGTTGGCGATCTTCGCCGGGTCTTGCGGCTTCCCGTTCCCTCGTGGTGCCAACCTCTTCAAGAGCGGACCCCACGACCCGGCCAGCGATGGGGGGAACCATCGACCAACGTCACACCGTCATCGTTGCTTGGAAGACCCTCCCTTGGACCTGCTGCCCGACGAGCTCCCGCTCGATGAACGCGATCCGGACGAGCTCCCGCTCGCGCTGCCGCTTCCGGACGAAGAGCTGCGCGGCTGCACCGCGGACCCGCCGCTGCGCGACGAGCCCGAGGTCGTGCGCTCGGAGCGCACGGTGCTCGAGGTCTCCTTGGTGGACCGGGTGCGGGGCGTCTCCGCGCTCGATCCATCGCTGCGCGACCCGCTGGAGCGGGTGCGATCGGTCTTGGAACCGCCGTTCGAGGTGTCCGGCCGCGGCGCGGGCTTGACCGCACGTTCGCCGGTGCCCGAGGAGCCGCTGTTGCTGCGCCCCCCCTGCCAGATGCGCGAGCCCTTGCTCCTGGGCTCCACGGGCCGCACCACGGTGTTGTCGTTGCGGTTGCGGGTGTCGGGCCGCGTCACGCGCTCGTCCTTGGTGGCGGCGCCGCCCGTCGGCGTGCGGGTCGTGCGCACCCGGGACTCGTCACCACGGACGGCGGAGCCGCTGCCGATGGTGGAAGGGTAGCGCGTCCTGTCAACGCGGATGCCCGTGCGCGGCGTCTTGTCGCTCCGCTCGCCCAGATCGGCACGGGGCTGCTTGGCGCGGCTCACGTCGCGGAAAGCCGCGCCGGACTGGGCTTCGGACGTGCGCCGGTCGCCCTTGGACACGGGGCCGCGGTCGTTCAGGGCCGCCAGCATGTTCTGGGTGGGACGCGGGCTCTTGCCCAGCGTCTCCGGGTGCCTGTACGCCGCGCCCTCATCGGCCAGGCGCTTGTAGCTGTCGGCCTTGCCCAGGGGGCGGTGGAGCCGGTCGCCGTCCTTGTAGCGGACCCAGACATCGCCGGACCAGTACGGCGAGTAGTTCCAGACGTAGCAGTCGAAGCCCCAGCTGTAGCTGTATCGCGGCCAAGCGTACCAAGGGCGGTACCAGTAGTTCACCCACGGGCGCATGGTCCAGGGATCCACGTAGTAGTACACGGGGTAGCTGTACAGCGGGTAGTACCCGTAGTCCCGATACCACTGGTTGCCCCAGCCGTAGTCGTGGTGGATCTCCACCACGCAGGTGTCGCGGTAGGGCTCGGGCTGATCCTCGTGGCACTGGCCGCAGAGGAAGCGGGGATGGTCCACGCGACGGCCCACGTACCAGCTGGTGGAGCTGGCGGCCACGAAGGTCTCGGCGTCCTCCAGACCGGTGATGGCGAAGTTGACGTCGTTCATGGCCAGGTAGGGATCGCCGGCCACGTAGTAGGCGCGCGCCGTCTCCTCGCGCTCGTGGTGGAAGTCGATGTCCAGGCCGCGCAGATCGAAGGGGTACGCCGAGACCAGGGCCTCCACGTACTCCACGCCGTCCACGTCGGCCGCGCGCAGACGCGCGGCTCCGGCGTTGGGCACGCTGTAGGTGTGGTGCCCGAACACGAAGCCGTCGTCGTAACGGCTGCGGGGCCAAAGCACCGAGACCTCACCCTCGGCGTCGATGCGGTAGATCACGACGTAGGCATCCCCGTTGGTCTCGAAATGGACCCGCACGGACTCGCCTCGGGAGTACACTTCGTCGTCGTCCCGATCGTGCCAGACGTTCACGCGCAGGGGCTGCTGCTCGTAGCCCTGCCAGCCGTCGGCCACGGCCTTGTCCAGGTCGGGGGTGGCGTGCTGCGCACGCGCGGTGACGACGCCCAGCAGCAGGGCCGAGGCCAGCAGCAGGAGCGTCACGCCCACGCGGGCCGCGGCGCCGCGGCCCTCGCTCGGCAGGGTGGTGGTGGATTTCGTTCGCCTGCGATCCATGATGTACCTCCTCGCGATCCGGGCGGCGGCTAGAGCCGCACCAGCTCGGGGCGCTCGTCCGAGCTTCCACGACGCTCGGGCGTCACGCTCAGCTCGGGGTTGTCTTCGTCGATCTGGTAGGCCCAGTCGATGCGGACGCCTTCGGACGTGATCTGCATGACCTCGAACTTGGCGAAATGGACGCCGTTCTGGCTGATCATCATGATGTAGCTGTGACCTTCGATCAGCTCGGCGCGTCCCGCGTTGGAATAGCCGTCGCGGGGAGCGTAGTCCACCCACTCCAGAGCGATGGTGCCCCAGTCCTGCAGCAGCGCATGGTCCGCGGCGATGACCCAGGGCACGCCCGCTCCGTCGATCTCCACGGAGATGTCGGCGTCGGGGTCGTTCCAGGCCACGGCCGTGCTGCTCAGGTCGCCGAAATCGAAACCGGAAGCGGCGGCCAGGGGCCCGAGACGATCGTAAACCCAGGCGCCCTCGCCCTGGGGACGCGGCGTGTCGGGCACCGTCTCGTAGCTCAGGTTGCTCTCGTTGCCGGCCTCGTCGTAGGCCAGGACGGCGTAGTAGTAGGTCTGCCCGTTGACCACGTCGGTGTCGTCGAAGAAGTGGCTGAAGTCGTCGAACCAGTTCTCGTTCCAGCCGATGGTGCCGATCCGGTAATAGGGGCCGTACTCGGGGTCCGTTCCCTCGTGTCGGTAGATGTCGTAGCCGACGAGATCGGCCTCGTCGAGGTCGTTCCAGAGCACGGTGACCACGCCGTCGCCGGTGACGCTCATCACGCCCGTGGGGACGGCCGGGGCCTGGGTATCCACGTGGGGCGACGTGGCGTCGTCGCTCTCGCACCCGCTCAAGGTCAGCAGCGCGCCGACGGTCAGGACGAGCAGGATCAGGACCCATCGCGTCCGGTGTATGGCTTGGCTCAAGGCATTCATCGGTCACCTCCTCGGTGGTGGCTCGGAGCCGGCATAACGCACATGTCGTGCCAGAGGCCGCGACCGTCTGGCACACATCCATACCCATTGTCAGACAATATGTTAGAGAGAGCAGCAAGCCGCTGCGATGGCCGTCGCACCTGGGGAGTGTCCCCCCTGAGCCTCAGGCCCATCTCCAAAAGAGGACGGGTGTACGGGAATGACATCCCTGCGAAACGATCGAGGCCGACGACGGATCCCGTCGTCGGCCTCGCGAAGGAAAGAACCTTCAGCCCAGGAGTTGCTGATTTCCGCTTCCGAGTCTCGCCCCTTCAGAAGCGGCCGGTCCTTTCTTCGGAACTGGTGTGTCGGACATCGGAGGGGGAACGGACTCACTGCTTTCGGCACCCGGGTCAGGCTGGGATCTGGACCCCACCTCCAGATCGGTCCGGCCCGGGTCGACTTGTTGAAAACACCTCATCCAGCCGGTTGACGATGAGGATGTGAGCCCGAACTCCCCTTCCGATTTCTTGTCCTTGCTCGGAGTGCCGAGAGATGTCACTTGGTCCCTGCGACGTCCTCTTGCTTTCTCCTGAATCTCCATAAGGCAACCATCGTGCCACACGCCGCCACGGCCGCATAAATAACTTATCTCATTGAATGACAGACGGTTACACTGACGCCGATCGAAATCTCCAGCGCCGCTGGAGCGACGAACATGAAAATCACGCAATAGAGAAACGACGGAAAAACTTAACCCGTTGATTAACAACGGGTTGTACTATTAAAAAAATTAATAGCGGAATAGGGCGACGTTACGCCGCGGGGTCGATGTCGTAGAGGCGGATCTTCTTGAGCAGGCTGGGGTAGCTGATCCCCAACAGGCGGGCCGCATGGCTCTTGTTGCCGCCGGTGGCGGTCAGGGCCTGGGTGATCTCGCGGGATTCCACGGCCTGAATGGTCTCGCGCAGCGGCTGCACGGGCAGGCCGCTATCGCGGTCCAGGGCCCGACCGGCCACTCGGGGAGGCAGGTAATCCAGCCGCAGCATGCTGTCGCCGTTGGCCAGGACGATGGCCCGGTTCAAGGCCTTCTCCAACTCGCGGACGTTGCCGGGCCAGTCGTAGCGCATGAGGGCGTCCAGGAAGGCGGCCGTCATGCCCGGAGGATCCATGTCGGTGCCCTTCACGTAGCGCTCGATGAAGTACGGCGCCAGCAGGGCGATGTCATCGGTGCGGTCGCGCAGGGGCGGAACCTGGATGGGGAAATCGGCCAGGCGGTAATACAGGTCCTCGAGGAAGTCGCCCTGATCCACCTTCTCCCGCAGGTCGCCCTTGGTGGCGCAGACGATGCGCACGTCCACCCGGCGCTCCTCGTTGGAGCCCACGGGACGCACCAGCTTGGTGTCCAGGAAGTGCAGGAGCTTGCCCTGCATGCTCATGGGCAGCTTGCCGATCTCGTCCAGGAACACGGTCCCGCCCTCGGCCTCGGCCAGCAGGCCCTTCTTGTCCGCGTAGGCTCCGGTGAAGCTGCCCTTCATGTGACCGAAGAGCTCGCTTTCCATGAGGGTCTCGGGAATGGCCGCGCAATTGATGGACAGGAACTTCTTGCGCCGCCGATCGCTCAGGGCATGGATCGAGTAGGCCAGAAGACCCTTGCCCGTTCCGGTCTCGCCGTGCACCAGGACCGTGAGGTCGCTGGGCGCCACGCGGGCCACCAGGCCCAGCATCTCCAGCATCCGCTCGTTGCCGGTGATGATGTTGTCGAAGCAGTCGATCCGCTCCTGGACCTTGACCAGGGCCCGGCCGCGGGTCTCCTCGAAGGCGAAGCGGCGGTCCGTCAAGGCGAGCGCGAGGAAGCCCATGGAGGTGGACAGCAGCTCCAGGGAGGGCTTGAGGCTCTTGCCTTCCGGCGCTTCGGCCGCGAGGCCCAGGCCCAGGACGCCGCGCAGGTTCCCCTGCATGGCCACGGGCACGAGCAGGCAGCTGCGCACGGCCACGGCGAGATGGGGCACGTGGCGCACGAGGTCGTGATCGGCATGGAGGCGGGAGACCAGCACAGGGCCCGTGCCGCGCTCCGCACCGTAGCCCTGCACGTACCAGGCCGTGGCGTCGGCTGCGATCTCATCGGAAAGCTCCACGCTCGCGGCCACCTTCGGGGAGCCGTCGGGTTCGTTCAGGGCGATGAAGCCGCAGTCGGCGCCCGTGCGGGCCAGAGCCGAGCGCAGGACGGGCACCAGATCCAGGTCCGGAGTGTCCTTGCCGCGGACGTAGTCGGAGATGCTGCTCACGGCGTGCACATGGGCGTCGAGGCCCTCCACGCCGCCGATGACGCCGGATTCGATGCGCTGGCGGAGGTCCGCTGCGATGCGCTGCAGGCGGCTGTCCGGATTGACGCCGGCCACGCGCTCGATCTCGCAGACCGTCAGCATGGCCTCATCCAGGTGGCCCAGGCGCAGCAGCACCTCGGTCAGACCCACCTGCAGGCGGGCGAAGAGATCGTCGCTGCTGCGGGCCTGGTCCGACTCGAGCGCCTCGTTCAGGAGGCGACGCAGGGTCAGGAGGGTCTCCTCCCCCGCGGTGTCCAGCATGGAGTCCAGGTAGCCGAGGATGGCCTCGCAGACCTGGCCCGGCAGATTCTGGGACTGGAAGACGGTCACGGCCTCGCGGAAGTGCTCCTCGGCCTCCTCCGGGCGGTCCAGGGCCAGGAGGGCCGCGCCCAGGGTCTCGTGACAGAAGCCGATCTCGTAGATCTCGCCGCAGCTCTGGCAGACGGCCAGGGCCGCCTCGGCGGACTCCACGGCCTTCTCCCAATCGCCCTGCTTCAGATAGGCGCCGGCACAGCGACGCAGGAGCTCGCCTTCGAGGTCCGTCACGGTGCCCAGGTCGCGGGTCTTCTCCAGGCCACGGCCGTAGTTGTAGAGCGCGCGGTCGTAGTCGCCGCGCTGCATGAGCACGTCGCCCAGGTACTCGTCGGCGATGGTGGATTCGCGCAGGAAGCCGGCCTGATCGGCGAGGTGCTTGCCCTCCAGGACGAGCTCCTCCGCACGGACCAGGTGGCCGTCCAGCATCTCCAGCTGTCCCAGGGCCAGATTGACCTTGGCCTGGCGGTCCACGTCGCCCAGGCTGCGGGCCATGCGCAGGCACTTCTCCAGGCTGACGCGGGCCTCCCCGTGCCGCTCGGCCTTGCGCAGGATGATGCCTTCGTTCAGGAAGAGGCGCGCCAGCAGGTGGGTGGCGCCGTGGGCGTTGGCCATGCGGATGGACTTGGCCTGGTGGTCCAGGGCCCGCTCCCAGCGGCAGGCGTTCTTCTGCAGCAGAGCCAGGTTGTTGTAGAGGATGGCCATGCCGAGCTTGTCGTCGATCCGGCGGTAGGTGGCCAGGGCGTCGTTGTAGAACTCTTCAGCCTTGTCCAGCCGACCGAGACGGTGGTGGCAGACGCCCATGGTGACCTGGAGGTTGGCGACCTCCTTGTGGTCATCGGTGACGGCGAGGACCGCGAAGGCGTGCTTGGCGATGCGGAGCGCCTCGGCGTATTGGCTGCGGAACGTGGCCAGGCAGGCCTGGCGGCCCAGGATGGGGGCCAGCTCCCGCTGCCTGTCGTCGGGATCGTCGAAGAAGGCCTGCTCCAGCAGCGAGAACGCCTGGCCGAGCAGATCCTCGGTCAGGACGAGATCGCCGATGTTGAGGGCCGCGTCCATGCTCTTGCGCAGGACCCGCAGGTTGCGGATCGGCTCGCGGGTCAGGGGCAGGGAGGCGTCGAGGAGCTTCTGGTAGTAGTCCAGGGCGGAAGAGAAGGCGGACGCTTCGTAGTGGAGATCGCCGATTTCCCGCAGACGCACGGCTCCTTCCGCATCGACCGGCCCGGAGGCGCGTCGACGCTCGGAAGGCTGCTGGCGATTCATCTTCTCTCGATCCATCGACATTGTCCCCCGGCGAGAAGGCGGGCAATTCGATCCGATGATTCCACGTCAGATCACGATAGCTTCAGCGTCCGGTTTCCTTTCCAATCAACGACGGCGACCAGGCTCGACGACCTACTGGATCCAGATGATCTGGCCCTGCAGGGCGAGCTGGTTGAGGAGCATCAGGATGGTGGCCGGCAGCGAGACGTCGCCCGCTTCGCTGGTCACAGGCGGCGCGGCGTTGCCGCGGTTGCCGGTGATGCCGTCATCCGGATCCCCGAAGCCGATGAGGACATCCATGCTCCCCGCGAGGTCGAGGGCGACGAAGTTTCCGTGCGCATCCTCGGCCGTGACCGTGACGTTGGCCTGCTGGTTCGGCTGGTCCGCCGAGGCGGTCCCCGCGACGAAGGTCAGCAGCATCGCCATGGTGATGAGTGCAAGGTTCTTCTTCATGATTCCACCCCATCGAGAAGATCACTGGCCGGCTGCGACCGGTGCTCCTCCGTCGCACGGAGGGCGACCGCGGTCCTCAGCTCATTCATGAGAGTACGGAATCTCCCGTCTCCTGTCAACTCCCCTCCCCCCCGCCGCGGCCCGGCGGCTGGGTCTGCAAGTCGTAGCGGGTGATCTTCTTGTAGAGGTTGCTGCGCTGCATGCCGAGGATCTCGGCGGTCCGGCTGACGTTGTAGCCGTTCTGCTCCAGCTTGTGCTGGAGGAAGCGGGCCTCGGCGGCGGCCTTGAAGTCCTGGAAGTTGTCGTGGGCGAGGAAGGTGTCCATCTCGTTGCGGGTCGAGCCGGGACCGGACAGCAGAGGAGGCAGGTCCCTGGGGCGGATCACGGGCTCCGGGGCCAGGATCAGCAGCCGTTCCACCAGGTTGCGCAGCTCGCGGACGTTGCCGGGCCAGGAATGCCGACGCAGGAGGTCCAGGGTGTCCGGGGCGAAGCTGCGCCGGGGCAGATTGCTCCCCGTCGACAGTTCGCGGACGAAGTGCTCCAGCAGGAGGGCCACGTCGTCGCCCCGCTCCCGCAGGGGAGGCAGATGGATGGACAGGACGTTCAGGCGGTAGAACAGATCCGGGCGGAAACCGGAAGACGGCGAGGCCAGGTCGCGGTTGGTGGCGGCCACGATGCGCACGTCGACCTGGCGCACGCTGCTGCCTCCCACGCGTTCGAAGCGGCTCTCCTCCACGGCCTTGAGGACCTTGGCCTGGGCCTCGGCGTTCATGTCGCCGATCTCGTCCAGGAAGAGGGTGCCGCCGTCGGCCTGCTCGAACTTGCCGATGCGCAGACGGTCCGCGCCCGTGAAGCTGCCCTTCTCGTGGCCGAAGAGCTCGCTCTCGACCAGGTCCCGCGGGATGGCGGCGCAGTTGACCTCCACCAGGGGGCCGCGGTGGCGAGGGCTCAGGGCGTGCAGGGAGCGCACCACCAGCTCCTTGCCGGTGCCGTTCTCGCCCGTGATCAGGACGGTGGCTTCCGTGGGGCCCACGCGCTCCACGAAGGAACGGACCTCCTGCATGGCTGAGCAGTCGCCCACGAGGGGGGAATCGTAGCCGGCGCGGTTGCGCAGGCTGCGGGCCTCGGTGCGGAGGGAGCGGTGTTCCAGGGCGTTGGCCAGGGTGACCAGCAGGCGGGACCGGTCCAGGGGCTTCTCCAGGAAATCGTAGGCGCCGCGGCGGACGGCCTCCACGGCCGTCTCGATGGTGCCGTGGCCCGAGATGACCACCACGGGCTGATCGTGGCCGGCGGCCTGCATGCGCCCGAGGACCTCGAAGCCGTCCATGCCGGCCATCTTGATGTCCAGCAGCAGGGCGTCGACCTTCTCGCCGTCGAGGACCTCGAGGGCGGCGCGGCCGCTGGGGGCGGTGAGCACGCGGTAGGACTCGTAGGTGAGGATCTGGTCCAGGGCGGTGCGGATCGCCGCCTCGTCGTCGACCACGAGGATGGTATGCACTGATGACCTCCGTGTGGGGCCGGCCTTGCGTCCGCCCCGGGAAGAGCTAAACTCCCGTGGGTCCACAGTGCACGTCGCCGGGAAGACGTGTCAAGCTTCGCCCCAGGAGTGTCCCATGCGCCCGCTGCTGCGCGACCTGGCCCCCGCGGCCGTCGCCGACCTCATGACCGGATTGGGACAGCCAGCCTACCGCGCCGACCAGGTGCGGAGCTGGCTCTTCGCGCACGGAGCCGTGGACTGGGAGGAGACCACGAACCTGCCCCGCGCCCTGCGCGAGGCCCTGGCCGCGGACCACGATCTGGCCGGGCTGGCTCCGGCGGAGCGTCAGCGCTCGCAGGACGGCACCCGGAAGTTCCTGTTCACGCTGCGCGACGGAGATGCGGTGGAGAGCGTGATCATCCCCATGGAGAACCACGCCACCTTCTGCGTGTCGAGCCAGGTGGGCTGCGCCATGGCGTGCAGCTTCTGCGCCACGGCTCGCGGCGGACTCCTGCGCCAGCTCACCGCGGGCGAGATCCTGGAGCAGGTGCAGAGGCTGCGGCGCGACCTGGAGCAGGATCCTCTGCCGGGGGACCCGACGCGGGCCTTCAACGTGGTCTTCATGGGCATGGGCGAGCCTCTGGACAACGTGGCGGGCGTGTTCGCGGCGATCCGGGCCATGACCGACGAGGCGGGGCTGGGCATGTCGGCGCGGCGGATCACCATCTCCACCTCCGGCCACGCCGCCGGCCTGCGGGCGCTGGCGGAGCTGGAGGTGCCGGTGGGGCTGACCCTGTCCGTGAACAGCTGCGATCCGGGGTTGCGCAAGAAGCTCATGCCGGTGCCTGGACGAACCCCGCTGGAGGAGTCGCTGGCCCTGGCCGAGGCCCATGCCGACCGCATCCACCGCCCGGCGACCGTGGCCTACGTCCTGATCGACGGGGTGAACGACGGGGACGCCGAGGCCCGCTCCTTGGCGGAGCTGGTCCGCCACCGCCCCTTCAAGATCAACCTGATCCCCATGAACAGGATCGACGACCGCTTCGGTCCCCCGCCCGCGGACCGGGTGCTGGGCTTCCAGGCCGCCCTGGCCGACCGCGGCGTGCGCAGCACCATCCGCATCAGCGGCGGCGAGGACATCGACGCCGCCTGCGGCCAGCTGCGGCGCAAGCGGGCCTGAGGCCCTCCCTCTCCGGTACCCGAGAAAAACGACGCCGCTCCGGGCGCGGAGCGGCGTCGTGAAGCGTGCGCGGCAGGACGCGGGATCAGATGAGATCCGCCAGGGTGGTCCGCTCCAGGGCGGCGGTCATGGCGTTCTGGGCCTCGCCCCACACCTTGCTCATCTTGCACTCGCCCGCGCGCTGGCACGGATCCACCTTGCGGAGGCAATGGTTCAAGGCGATGCCGCCCTCGCAGATGTCGACCACCTCGCGCAGGGTGATGTCCTTGGGGTCGCGCCCCAGGGAGAAGCCGCCCTTCACGCCGCGGTGGCTCTTGACCACGTCGTGCTGGGAGAGCATCTGGAAGATCTTGGCCAGGAAGGCCTCGGAGACCTCGCAGGACTCGGCCAGGGACTTGAGGCGGGTGGGGCTGTCGTTGTCGCGCGTGGCCAGTTCCATGAGGCCGCGGATCGCGTACTCGGTCTGACGGGTGATCTGGAGCATGGTCGTCCTTCCTCGTCTGATCATGCCGTGGCCGTTCATCGACGGGCGGGCCCGAGCGGCCGACCTCTGCATGATGGAAAAGCAGACTCAGAAAGTCAAATAGTCCTGGATCAAATAGGGGATTTTTCAGCGAGTTCGAGCGCGCGGCGATCCGGCTGGGCCAGCGGCCGCGCGGCGTCGTGGAGCGGGATCGGCTCCGCGCGCGGGGGTTGCGGCCAGATCACGTCCTGGACGGCCGCGACCACGCGCACCTCCTGGCGGTAGCGGGTGACCGTGCCGCGGAACGCACCGACGGGATGGACGGCCTCGGGATCTGCGCCCAGCCAATCGGCCCAGGCCCGGACCATGGCCGCCGTTCCGGGTGCGGAGGCGGCGGGGTACCAGCCCGTGGCCGGCAAGCGCCAATAGCCGCGGTAGAGGCCGGCGTAGTCGCTGCGGGCCTCCCCTCCCCACGCGGCGGGACGGAGGGCGGGTTCGCTCCCCGGCGGAACCGCGAGCAGGCCGCGTCGGTCGCGGACCACGAGCAGGGACAGGACCACGGGCACGATGTCGGGCCGGGGAGCGCGCGGCGGGATGAGCGCCGCGTTGCCGGCGGCGCGGGACCGGCAGTGGGCGGCCAGGGGGCAACCGCCGCAGTCCGGGTCCGCCACGCGGCAGGGACCGGCGCCGAGATCCATGAGCGCCTGGGTCCAGGCGCCGGGGTCGGCGGGATCCACCAGGGCGGCGGCCAGGGCCCGCAGGGCAGCCGGCTTGAGATCCGCGGCGTCGCCGGGCCGATCGCAGAGCAGACGTCGCAGGACCCGGTCCACGTTGGTGTCTACGGCGGCCTCGGGCAGGCCCAGGCCGATGCTGGCGACGGCGCCGGCGGTGTAGTCGCCCACGCCGGGCAGGGCGCGCCAACCCGCGGCCGAATCCGGGAAACGGGCTTCCCCGGCGGCCATGATCTCCTTGGCCGCCATGTGGAGCTGACGGGCGCGGCGGTAGTATCCGAGACCGCGCCAGGCATCCAGAACCTGGGCCTCGTCGGCCGCGGCCAGGGCGGCCACGTCCGGGAAGCGGGCCAGGAATTCGCGCCAACGCGGGATCACGGCCGTCACGGTGGTCTGCTGGAGCATGATCTCGGAGATCCAGATGCCGTACACGCCCGGGTCCTCGCGCCAGGGCAGGCTGCGGCCCCGGCGGCGGTACCAGGACAGCAGATCGCGGCGCAGGGCGCCGAGATCGAGGCCTTCGAGGAGGTCGAGGGAGGGGTCCGAGCGAGGCGTCAAGGGGTCTCCCGGTGGATGCGTCCGGTCAATGAGCGTTGACACACGCTGGATGCGTCGGCCAGGATTGTCAAACCCTCGCGATTCGGCCCCCCCATCCCGGAGGATGCGCATGTCGGTTCAGACCATTCCCCAGCTGTTCTTCGACGCCGTGGCCCAGCGGCCCCGGCCCGACATGTTCAGCGCCAAGGACGCCGGCGGGACCTACCGGGACATCTCCAGCGAGGAGATGCAGCGCCGGGTGCGGGCGGTGCGCCTGGGGTTGGACGCCTTGGGCGTGGGGCGCGGCGACCGCGTGGCGATCCTCTCGGAGAACCGGGTGGAGTGGGCCCTGACGGACCTGGCCGCGCTGGCCCTGGGCGCCGTGGACGTGCCCATCTACCCCACCCTGCTGCCGGAGACCATCGAGTACATCCTGAAGGACTGCGAGCCCAAGGCGGTGTTCGTTTCCAACGCGGAGCAGGCGGGCAAGATCGACGAGATCCGCGCGGGGCTGCCCTTCCTCACCGACGTGATCTCCTACGACGCGGTGGCCGTGCCCAACGTGATGACCTTCGCCAAGCTGGAGCAGATGGGCGCCAGCATGGCGGAGAAGCTGCCGCAGTCGGCGGCGGACGAGGTGGGGCCGGCCGAGCCCGAGGACCTGTGCAGCATCATCTACACCAGCGGCACCACGGGCAACCCCAAGGGCGTGATGCTGAGCCACTGGAACTTCGTGTCCAACGTGCTGGACGCGGTGAGCCTGATCGATATCGGGACGGAGGACAAGGTGCTGTCCTTCCTGCCTCTGTCCCACGTGTTCGAGAGGATGGCCGGGTACTACACCATGGTCTACGCCGGCACGGGGATCGCGTACGCGGAGGGCGTGGACACGGTGGCCGACGACATGGGCGTGGTGAAGCCCACGGTGATGGTGAGCGTGCCGCGGCTCTACGAGAAGATCTACGACAAGGTCAACGCGGCGGCCATGAGCGGAGGACCGGCCAAGCGCACCATCTTCGGCTGGGCCAAGAAGGTGGGCAAGGAGGTCTGCCACCTGGAGCAGGCCGGCGGCACGGCGGGCGGCTGGCTCAAGGTCCAGCAGGGCATCGTGGACAGGCTGGTGTTCAGCAAGCTGCGGGCGCGCACGGGCGGGAGGCTGCGCTTCTTCGTGTCGGGCGGCGCGCCGTTGGCGGTGCACATCAACGAGTTCTTCTACGCCGCGGGGCTGACGGTGCTGGAGGGCTACGGGCTCACGGAGACGTCGCCGGTGATCAGCGTGAACACCTTCGAGCGCAACCGCATCGGGAGCGTGGGTCCCGTGATCCCCAGCACGGAGGTGCGCATCGCCGACGACGGGGAGATCCTGGCGCGGGGGCCGGGCATCATGCTGGGCTACTACAACAACCCGGAGGCCACCGCGGAGACCATCGACGAGGAAGGGTGGCTGCACACCGGAGACATCGGCCATCTGGACAAGGAAGGCTACCTGTTCATCACGGACCGCAAGAAGGACATCCTGGTGACGGCGGGCGGGAAGAACGTGGCGCCGCAGCCCATCGAGAACCAGCTCAAGAAGAACAAGTTCATCGGGCAGGTGGTTGTGGTGGGCGACCGGCGGCCGTACCTGGCCTGCCTGATCGTGCCCAACTTCGAGGAGCTGGAGGCCTGGGCCAAGCTGCATCACGTGGGCTGGTCGGACCACGCCGAGCTGCTGGCCAAGCCAGAGGTGCTGGAGAAGTTCCAGCGCGGGCTGGACCGTGCGAACGCCAAGCTGCCCAGCTTCGGCACCATCAAGCGCTTCGGCCTGGTGAAGGACGAGTTCACGCTGGAGCGGGGGGAGCTGACGCCCACACTGAAGGTGAAGCGCAACGTGATCCAGCGCGAGTACGCCGACCTCATCGACCGCATGTACGCCCAGG
>Ga0209607_1002690_pt1 | contig 14019 bp, 13 predicted proteins | sample AD_UKC117_MetaG_FD_184413 | JGI IMG/M metagenome (GOLD analysis project Ga0209607, IMG submission 184413) | Active sludge microbial communities of municipal wastewater-treating anaerobic digesters from Hong Kong - AD_UKC117_MetaG (SPAdes)... | ecosystem: Engineered > Bioreactor > Anaerobic >... | reverse complement strand
GACTGCCATCGCCAGCATGGCCCAAGCCGGATAGACCAGCCCACTAACCGCGGCCAGCACACCGATCCCATTAAAGGTGAGCGCCAACACGACATTGACCACCGTCAGCCGATAACTTCGCCGCGCCAACTCATGGGCAGCCAACAGAGTGGTCAGCTGTTCACCAACCAGCACGACATCTGCGGCATCAATGGCGATATCCGCCCCGGCCCCAATCGCAATCCCCACATCGGCCTGCATCAATGCCGGGGCATCATTGATCCCATCGCCGACCATCGCCACCCGCGCGCCATGCTGTTGCAGGTCACGAATTGCTTCTGCCTTCTCACCCGGCAATACTTCGGCTTGCACACGTCGGATGCCCAGCGCTTGCGCAACGGCCTGGGCAGTCGACTGATTGTCACCGCTGATCAATCGCACCTCCAGACCCATCTGTTGTAGCTGTTCGATAACCGTGCGCGCCTCTTCCTTGATCTGATCGGCCAGCGCCAGTAGACCGACAGCTTGCCCCTCGACTGCCACCAACACAGCCGTTTGCCCCTGCTCCTGTACACTGGTTAAGGCGCCCTGGAGCGGTTGGATATCGATTCCTTCCTCGCTTAAAAAGCGGGATGTGCCTGCCAATACCATCTGCTCATCAACCCTGGCCTGTACACCGCGCCCCGGTCGCGCCGCAAAGTCGGTCGCGGTGCTAAGAGCCAACCCTTGTGCCCGCGCGGCTTCAACAATCGCCTGCGCCAGGGGATGTTCAGAGAACTGTTCGGCTGTAGCAGCCAGTTGCAAGACCGTTTGCGCATCACCACCGGGTGCCAGCGTAGCCACCAATGTTGGTTTGCCCTGGGTCAGCGTGCCCGTCTTATCAAAGACGATGGTCGTGATATTTTTAAAGACGTGGAAGGCTTCCCCAGAACGCATGAGGATGCCTTGGGCCGCCGCCTCGCCGCTAGCCCGCATAATGGCCAATGGCGTCGCCATACCCAGCGCGCACGGATAGCCCATAATCAGCACACTCAAAGCCGCAAAGCCGGCGCGCAACGGATCGGGCGTGCCGGAAAAGAGCCACACTCCCACGGTCCAGAACAGAAAGCCCACCGCGGCCGCGGCAAAGACGGCCGGCACATAGCGCAGTAATACCTGATCAACCAAGCGCAGAATCCCTGGTTTTAATGCTCGCGCCTCGGCCACCTGGCGCGCCACATTGCGCAGAAATGTCGCTTGACCGATGGTTGTCACTTGTACGAGTAGGGTACCAGTTAGGTTGAGTGACCCGCCAATCACGCGATCACCCGGCAGCTTCTCCTGCGGTAGCGGCTCGCCGGTGACCAGACTTTCATTCACCGCCGAAGCCCCCTCCACTGTAACGCCATCCACCGGAATCCGCTCTCCGGGGCGAACGCGCACCCGATTGTCAACCGTCAACTGTTCCAGTGGCGTCTCTACTTCAGCCCCATTAGCTGCCACACGCTGGGCCGTTGGCGGCTCCAGCGCCAGCAGTTGGCGCACCGACTGCGAGGCGCGGACGTGGACCAGAACAGAAGCAAAACCGCCAATCAGGTGGAAGCCCAACACGAAGACTGTCGCGCCAAAGAAACCAGCGGCAGGGATTGCCGGGTTAAAAAGGCCGAGTGCGCCGCCCAACAGCCCACCCAGTGCCGAAGCCGAGACGAGGACATCTTGATTGAGAATGCCGCGCCGGATTGACTGCCAACCGTTGCGTACAATGATGAAGCGGGCCGGCCCCACTGTGGCAAAGAGCGCCAATGCGCCCATTGCCAGGATCCAGGCAGGATGCGGCGTGGTCAGGCGCATCATAACCATCAGTGCAGAGGCCGCCGCCAGCAGCAGACCGGCGACCCATGCCTTGTGGCGGGCAGTGCGTAATTCCTCCTCCTCGCGCGCAAAGATCGCCGCTTCATCCGGCGCATAGACGCTAAAACCGATCTCTTCCAGCGTCTGCTCAATCGTTGCAGAGTCGACACGCGCCGCGTCATAGTGCACCAGTGCCTCCTGGTGGGCAATACTAACTTGCACCCTTTGCACACCATCCAAGCGCATCAGCGCCTTGTGGATCGACTCGGTGCAGAGCGAGCAGTGCATCCCGCCTAATTTCATCTGCAATTTGGCGTCGGCGCCATCGGAAGCGCGTTCAACCGGCTGTTGTAACTCTTGCCCACCCGCGCCGGCGCTAACCGACGGCAACGCCGCCAAGGTGACGGCATACCCCATCTTCTCTAGCTGCGCCTGCACCAAATGGGGTCCAATCTGCTCGGGATCGAGCGTAACGCGCACCTGCTGTGTCTGCGCGCTAGCCTCTACCTCTGCAACACCGCTGAGCCGGCGCAGTGCTTTGCCCACGCGCTGCTCGCAGGCGGCGCAGTAGAGTTGCTCTTCTTCCCCGGTGATCTGAAAATCAATCGTTTGTGTCATGCGGTTTCTCCGTTCATCCATGTAATTCCCAACCGTGTGGCGAAAACGCCTTTTTTTGACGTTGAGCCGTAAAGACCGGAAACGTTGTGAGGCGCTGGTCATTGTTATGATACACCTTCCAGTTAACTGGAAAGTCAAGTGGTTTTGTGTTAGACCTGTATTAGCATTGGGCCAATGGCGATATCTCCACACGGGTACTAGTTACACTGAAATAGGCTCTTGACTCTACACTACGGTATAGGGTTTATACTATACCAAGGACGTGTTTCGACGAGGGGAAGAGATGAGCGATCTATCAATCGGCAAACTCGCCGACGCGGCGCAGGTTGCGATCACGACCATCCGCTACTACGAACGACGGGGGTTGATGCCCGAACCAGAACGGCGTGAGTCGGGATATCGGATATACCCAGCGGATAGCATCACACGCCTGCGCTTTATCAAGAATGCACAGATGTTAGGTTTTTCGTTGGAAGAGATTGCGCAACTCTTAAGCCTAAGAGTCGACGCGGGCATCAACTGCGCCGAGGTGCAACAACAGGCACAGGATAAAATCGGCGAGATTGAAGATAAAGTTCAACTGCTTCGTCAAATGCAGGACGCGCTCGCGCGCCTCGTTCAAATGTGTGATAGCGGCCTTGCCAATGATGGTTGTCCGTTCATCGATGCCCTTGAAGCAGAGATTCACCAAAGTAGGTTACATGCGAAGGATAAATAATATGGGGAACAACAGGCTTTTGCGTTTTGGGGTGATTGGCACGGTGGTTGCGGCACTCTGCTGCTTTACACCGATTCTGGTGCTCTTAGGCGCAGCAGTTGGTTTGAGTTGGGCCGTTGGCTATTTGGACTATGTACTTTTTCCTGGATTATTTGTCTTTATTGGCATTACGATTTATGCAGTTTGGCGCAGAGAGCGTGTTGCATCTGCGACATAGCAAACTTCTGGCGCAAACAAAGGGGGCATCTTATGGCTGATGGCTGCGCATCAAACAATAATGGGTTCGTGAACAATGTTGGACAATCTATCGACTGCTGCGTCACATCAAGTGGCCAAATGCAACAAGCGCGTCCAGTACAGGTTCAAAGCTGTCCTACCTGTGGTAAGCAGGGGAAGAAAGTAGACATAGAGGCGGTCAAGGCCATGCTGGCAATTACGTTGCACGAAATTCAGCCTGATCGCAGCTATCTCTTCTGCCGCACCGAAGATTGCACCGTGGTCTACTTCGCTGATGATGGCGAACAGATCTTCACCGAGGACGAATTGCGCGAGAAAGTTTACCAGAAGCATCCGGATGATGACGATGTCTTTGTCTGCTACTGCTTCCGCCACACGTTAGGCTCTATCCGCGCAGAGTTGCTCGCAACTGGTCAGAGCACAGTGGTTGAGACCGTGACAGCAGGCACAAAAATTCACCAATGCGCTTGCGAGATTCGCAACCCCCAGGGTAGCTGCTGTCTGGGCAATGTGCAAGCAGCCATCAAATGCGTAACGCAGGCATTGTCTGGAGCTTTGATCTGTAAAAGCATGAATAAAAAAGCGGCGCTCTCAGAAAGTTGAGGGCGCCGCCTACATATCAACGACAGCTATGCGGGGTTACTTGCCATACCGCCGACCGCTCTTGGTTCGTTGCGACTTCGCCAAGGGGTGCCTAGCCACGAAAGCAGATAGTAGTCTACGCCGACATATCCAGCCACCTTCCACGCCAACATCAGCAGAATTGCTAGGGTGAAGAGGACCGCATTGGTGCTGGCCGCGCCGGCCATAATGAAGTTCCAGTTCAACAATGCACCGAAGAAGGCGCTAATGCCGACGAATGCACCCACGATTAGCGCGATACCGATCAGAATCTCACCATAGACGACAAGCTTGGCAAACCAGGTGTAGCTTTCGGTCTCGAGCATGAAGGCAAGAAAGTTGCGGTACCAATCAAAGGCAATGGGTGGCCGCCCTTCTGCTGGAACTTGAATCGCACCGGTCCAAAAACCTTTCAGTGCCTCACCGCCGTCAAGCCACGCCGGCGTAAGCTTATGCCAGCCGGCCGTCACCCACTCATAGCCAAGCCAAAGACGTACAACCAACCACAACCATGCGCTGCGTGTGTCGGAAAACAAGAAGCTCGCAATTGGGGGATCGTCGATGATCCGGTTTGTTTTTACAATGGTGCTCATAATCTGCTCCTCTCAGGTATAGATAGGGTTTATTTTGATGTTGTGCAGTCCGATTTTCTCAATCTTCCGATCATCCGTGCCCTATCACCGCTGATCGACTGCATCTTGACCATGATCCGCAACCTGGGCGTCAAACCAACGATGAAGAACATCAATCAGATCGGCATCATTCGTTGTATAAAGAATCTGCGCGCCATTTGGCAGATCGCTATATTCGATGGCAATCTGATCAGCACCCATCATTAATTCATGCAGACCCGGCATGGCTGCACCATGAATCATCTGTGGAGCACGGAAGTCACCTTGCGCAAAACGTTCGGCTTCTTCAGCCAGATGGGAACGGATCTGTTCGATGGTATTCGTATCACTTGGATCGTCCGCGATGACCTGTTGTAAACCACCCTGTTCATTCTTCTCAAAGATATGTGTTGTGGCATCCAGATCAAAGGGCATCACTTCTCTACCCGCTTCAGCCACTTCTGCCTGGTGCTCACCCATTTCGCCACGATTCATTCCCTGCTGATCTGGATGAACCATATCCATCATCGGCATCGAGCCATTCATCATATCGTGCATCCGGCTTGCCATATGCATATGAAGCCCCATCATCTGCATATGAAGCCCCATCATTTGCATACGGTAGCCCATCATCTGACTCATATCGCCCATCGGCATGGTTCCTGTAATGGGCATAGTTCCCGTCATGGGCATTCTGCCTGCCATCGCACCGGCCATCATGCCTGGTTGGGTTCCCATCATGTTTTGCATGTTGGCCATCATCTGCATCATCATAGGCATCATCTGGGACATGTCACCCATGGGCATGGTGCCACTCATGTGCATGGTATCGGTCATGGGCATGGTGCCGGTCATTGGCATCGTACCACCCATCATCTGCATATGGCGTCCCATCATCTGCATCATCATGGGCATCATTTGGGACATGTCACCCATGGGCATGGTGCCACTCATGGGCATCGTACCGTTCATCATGTTTTGCATGTGCCCCATCGGCATGGTTCCCGTTACGGGTATCATGGTGTCATTATTCGACATCGTGTTGTGGTGAGTTGTCTGCAATGGCGGTGCAACATCTCCAACTGCCTGGGCAGATGTATAGGTTGTGAGGGCCAGCAGCGAGCCGATCAGAACGCCAAATACGACAAACAGTGTAACTAGACCGTGTTTTCGCATAATGTTAAGTCTCCTTGAGTTGTTCATTTGGAAATTATAGAAAAATTGATATGTGGACGAGAAGGCAACTTGCCCATTCCAGGATACCGGCCATTTGTGAAGATATTGTGAATTGTTTATGGGCAGATTGTGCACCAGCATCCTCTATTTTTTCGTGGGTAGCGACCCTCCTGGTGAAACGTCCGTGGCGGTCAGTGTGGACTCCGCATGACCATGTCCGCCATGCCCCATGAGGAAAAAGTGACTCAGTGGGCAAGCCAAAACCAATAGCAGCAGCAGGGTACTGCTCACCGACAAGTTGAAGATGAAGACAGCGGCTAAGGCCGCAAGGGGAGCAAGGCAAGCCAGAATGAATAGCCAGAATTTGGGATCTGCTCTCGTCGGTTCATGATTGTGCATCATTCGTATCTCCATTTCGCTAGTTACCGATGAAACGTAGTGCTCGGTAAAGACCTTTCATCCAAAATGCAGTTGCGCACTAATTGTATCCCTGTACGTCGCTGATTAGATGCGCAGACAAGCGTGTTGCCGGTAGGCATAATGGCGCGGTCAAGATAGGTGAAACTGCGATGGTGGACGCACTAACAGACACATAAACTGTATTTACAACAGATTCGATAGAGCTCGCCGGTTGAGCAAGAAGCAAATCAATTTAGGGAGAGCAGTCGTGCACATACAAGGAGATATACCTCATGGCACTTGAAAAAATTCGCGTGGCAGTAAACGGGTATGGCGTCATTGGCAAGCGCATAGCCGATGCCATCATCTTGCAGCCCGACATGCAACTCGTTGGTGTCAGCGATGTTGTCACCGACTACCGGATCAAAGCCGCGGTTGTGACTGGATTGCCCATCTATGCATCGCTGCCCGAAAAGAGGGGCGAGATGCGGGATGCCGGTATCCCTATCGCGGGGACGCTCGATGATCTGCTCGCAAAATCAGATGTGGTTGTGGATTGCACGCCCAAGGGCATCGGAGCAAAAAACCTGGCGCGCTATCGTGCGACCGACGTCAAGGCCATCTACCAAGGCGGCGAGAAGCACAGCCTAACCGACCATTCCTTTGTTGCCCAAGCCAATTATGCAACCGCGCTGGGTCGGGATGCAACGCGGGTCGTGTCATGCAATACGACGAGCACGGTGCGCACCCTGCTGGCGTTGCGCGAAGTCGGCTTGCTCAAGAAAGCGCGCGGCGTATTGATGCGCCGCGCCACCGACCCCTGGGAGTCCGATCACAGCGGCATTATGAACACCATCGTGCCGGAGCCGCACATCCCCAGCCATCAAGGACCCGACGCGCAGACGGTTGTGCCGGATCTGGACGTGGTCACGATTGCGGCCAAGGCCGCCCACACGCAGACCCACAACCACTATTGGATCGTTGAGTTGACGCGGGCGGCCAGCCGCGAGGAAGTTTTGGAAGCTTTCCAGGCCGCGCCACGTATTGCCTTTATCCGCGTGAGCGACGGCATTGTGGCCCTCAACAGCACCATTGAGCTGATGAAGGATCTGGGCCGCCCGCGCGGCGACATGTGGGAGGTGGCGCTGTGGGAAGATGTCCTGACGGTGCAGGGGAATGAACTCTACTATACCTACCAGGTTGACAATCAAGCCATCGTCATTCCCGAAAATATCGACGCCATCCGCGCCCTGGTCGGCACAGTGAAAGACGGACGGGAGTCCATTCGGCTTACTGATGAGGCCCTGGGCATGCGGCGCGACTTCTTGGCATGATATGCAGCAATAAGGATGGACACAATGAACTCGACACCACGCTTTTTACATCGGAATCACGGTCCAGCGGCCCTACACTTGTCTTCCTTCCAGGTCTAGGTGGAACCACCCGCTATTGGCAAGGACGTGTAGACGTCCTTGAACGTGACCATCATCTGCTCTTTGTTGACGTGCTAGGGTTTGGGCAATCTCCCAAGCCCTGGATCCGGTATACAGTTGAAGAGCATGTTAGCGCGCTACATCATACGCTCAATCAGCAGGCTCCATTTACCCTGGTTGGTCATTCCATGGGGGCTATTTTGGCTGTTGCCTATGCGGCTCGCTATCCGAGACAGGTGGAACGATTGGTTCTATTCAGTCTCCCCTATTATGGGGGTAGCGGACAGGCGTACCAATACTTCCAGAACAGCCCACTGCTGGAACGCTACTTCTTTGGCAATATGGCGATGGCGACGATAGCCTGCGTGACCACGCGCCGGGTGCTTGGCTGGTTTTTACCCTATTTACTACCCAATATGCCCAGGGATATTGTGGAAGATCTGCTGCGGCATACGTGGCGTTCTTTTACCTCGTCTCTCTGGGAAGTTATCTATAACTATGATCTCACAGTAGACGCAGACCATTTGGATAATCATCTCTCTGTCTACTGTGTTCATGGTGACCAGGATCAGACTGCACCGCTAGAGGGCGTGCGTCAACTAGCCATGGGGCGACCGAACTGGACAGTTCAAGTATTGCCCGGTGTAGACCATCACCCCTTGCTACGCGTGCCCAAGGTGTCTCTTCAAGCGATTGAACGCGGTTTGTTTCAAAAGCAAGGACGTGTACCGTCCATGGATGAGCACTTGCGGTCAATGTTAATACCAGTTGAGTCATCAGGGGGAATCCGTGAATCTTTGGCATCTGACGCATGACACACCGCGTACACCCTATCGGGTCAGCCCCGGCGAACGAGTGACCGTGGACATCGGCACTTGGCCGATCGAGCCGGGGCAAGCGGTGGAAGTCCAGTATTGGGTAGAACATCCGGATCGAACAACGGTTACGGGACGAGTTGAAGCGGTGTGGCACCATAATGCCGATAGCAATAGCTATTGGCGGGCTGAGTTCGGGCCTTTTGCCCGTGGTGACAGAGTCGCCTACTATGCTGATGGCTATGCGCCAGGTGGTGGGGCCGCCACGTCGACAGCCTCCTTGGACGTTGGACCCAAGCTCTATCTCGCCATCCTGTGGCACCAACATCAGCCGATCTACAAGGACACTGCGCATCCCACGCAGCAGGGCAGCTACCTCCAGCCGTGGGTACGGCTGCACGCGATCCGCAACTATTATTCGATGGCGGCGTTGGTGGCCGAACACCCATGCGTCCACCTGACCATCAACCTGACGCCAGGACTGCTCTGGCAGCTTGAAGATTATGTGGAACACGGCGCAACAGACCGTGTCCTGGATCTGACGTTAAAACCGGCCGCGGATCTGACGGCAGAGGAACGGGAATTCATTTTGTCCAACTTCTTTGATGCGCACTGGCACAATCAGATCTTTCCCTATTCGCGCTACAAGGAGCTGTTTGTCCAGCGTCGGGCGGGCCACCGCTTCTCTGATCAGGACGTGTGCGACTTGCAGATGTGGTTCAACCTGGCCTGGTTTGGGCAGGAATTTCGCGACGACGATGTCGAGTTGGTGACGGGTGAGATCGTCCAGGTACGTCGCTTTGTGGAGCAAGCACAGGGCTTTCACGCGGTAGACATTGCGGACATGGTTGTTGAGCAGTATAAGATCATGCGCGCAGTGATTCCCATCCACCGCCACCTACAAGCGCGCGGTCAGATCGAAGTCAGTACAACGCCCTTCTACCATCCCATTCTGCCGCTGTTGGTGGATACTGATCGGGCCACTATTGACCGTCCAGGCGCGCAGCACCCCCGCCGTTTCGCGTACCTAGAAGATGCCCAGGCCCAAGTCAGATTGGCCGTTGACTCCTACACCCGTTGTTTTGGTCGTCCGCCGCGCGGGATGTGGCCGGCCGAGGGCGCAGTAAGCCAGTTCGTACTTCCCTGCTTTGCGCGGCACGGCGTGCGCTGGATCGCGACCGATGGGGGCGTATTAGCCCATTCCGGGCGCTGGGGCTATGAAGCGCACAAGCCCGACGTTCTCTGTCAACCTTATCGCGCCGAGGAGGATGAATATGCTGTGAGCCTTTTCTTTCGCGACACAGAGCTTTCCGATGCCATTGGCTTTCATTACTACGACTATGCAGACTACGAACAGGCGGCCCGCGACTTCCTGAACTCGATTCGGGAACGCTATGCCAGACAGGTGACCGGCGACGAAGATCGCGTGCTCACGGTGGTGTTGGATGGTGAAAACGCCTGGGGGGCCTACCGCGAGGACGCACGGCCTTTCCTCCACGCATTGTATAGCTTGCTGGAAGAAGATGCCGAGATCGAGACAGTGACCTTTGGCGAGTATCTGGACGGCAACAGACAGCGCCATATTGCGGCGCATCCCCTGGTCGATCAGACCAAGGTCTATGAGCTTTTTACCGGATCATGGATCGACGAGAACGGTTCTGTAGCAGGCGTTGATCTGGGAACGTGGATCGGCGAGGAGGAGGAGAATCGTGGCTGGGAATTGCTGGCGCAGGCACGCCAGGCGTTAGCAGAGGCCGCGGCAACGCCAGATTCCGCACCGTCTGCCTTTCAGTCACTCTACATGGCCGAAGGCAGCGACTGGTTCTGGTGGTTTGGCGCCGATCAGGACTCAGGCAATGACAGTGAATTTGATGACCTGTTTCGCACTCATCTCAAGAACAGCTATCGCAACCGCGGCGCTGAACCGCCGGCAGAATTGGATCGCCATATTGTGCCCCGTGACGTTACCTGGACCTTTACCCAACAGGCCGCACACATTCAACTTGGTGATCGGTTAACTGTACGTACCAACTGTCCAGGCGACCTCATCTGGCATTTGGGCAATGGCGAAGAGCGCACAGCTGCCCTGGTTCCCGTGGGTGGTGTGATGGCCGGGGTGCGGCGCTATCAGTTGGCCCTTGGTCCGTTCGATAGCGGCACAAACGAGATTCATTTTCGTTTTCGCTGTGCGTATGTGGATTGCGACGGACAAGGTGCTTGCTGTGAGCCACGAGAATATTCCGTACACATCGGCTAACATGAGAAAACGCGCCATAGGCAATTTTGCGTGGTATGAATAGGCTGATTAGCGCTACTTCTTGCTGATGTAACTCGATATAGTTGAGCCATGACGTTTTGCACTTTGGCTTGATTATGGGACGAAAGGAGATTCAAATGAGTGGCACACCGGAGTACGCCTACGGTATGTGGTTTGTGGTGCTGTTGAACATCGGGTTGGTACTTGCGTTTGTGTTGAGTTTTCTAACGCCGCAGCGGCGCGTGGAGTGGCGATCCATGGGGTTATTTACGGCCTGGATCGCGGCTCTATTTACCGAGATGTACGGCTTCCCACTGACCATCTATCTGCTGACAGCCCTATTCGGCAGGAATTACCCCGTGCTGGATCCGTTCAGCCATAAAAATGGTCACTTATTGGTTGCGCTCTTCGGCGGGTCAACGGCCGTATGGGTCGCAGTCATGCTCGTGACAACCGCCCTGTTCTGGTTCGGCTTTTCCATCATGGAGAAAGGCTGGCGTCAAATCCATCAGGCCAAAGGCGCTCTGGTCACGGATGGGATCTATGCACGTATACGTCATCCGCAGTACACAGGGCTATTTATGATTATGGGTGCACTGCTGATTCAATGGCCGACGCTGCTGTCCATCTTGATGGCCCCCATTCTGGTTGTGGCCTATGTGCGGCTGGCCCAGCGTGAAGAACGCGAGGTGGAGGCACAGTTTGGCCTGGCGTATGCGGAATATCGGCGTCAGACGCCCGCATTCTTCCCGAAGGTGCGCACTAACAACCGTCGGATAAGCTCTTCAGCACAGGATATTTCAGCTTCATAATATAGCGTTCCTGGCCTATCATTGGAGTAAAAACGTGGAATCTCGTCCTTCCGTAGTTGCCGCTTGGGTTGACCAGGCATGTACTATAGCCGATGTCACACTGTCTGGCTTAGAACGACGCCAGCTAATTGCGAACCTGCTTGCTTTTCAGAACTTGATTATCTGTGGACCGCCTGGTGTAGGGAAATGTCGACTGACCAATGCACTGGCATTGGCTATGACAGACGGTCAGCGAAGTCAGATCTGCACGATTCAGGGGCATCCATGGTGGGCCGCAAAAACGGGGGATGTGGCCCATTACGTGGAATTGCAAACTAAATTCAGCATGTGGCGGCTGACCGAATTTGCCACATCGTTTGTTGGTAGACTGCAATCACCCCTTCTATCCCAAAATAATGGAGAGGATAGCAGGTATGTAGTTTGCGTAGAGCGGATGAGTCCGCTCGAAGTACATCTTTACTTTGAACAGTTCTTGTTATGGTTGTGTCAAACAAAACATAACAGCAACAGCGCACAAATGTCACGCATCATTGGAACTTATGACAGCACGATGCTCCCTAACCTAGGTGACGATATCTTGCGTCTTGCTGCATTAGTCTATATTGGTGGAACGTCTCAACATATACTTCACTCGCACACAAATGAGAATGACACACCTCTGTAGTTGGTGCGTTTTTATTCTCATTTGTGGCAGTGAAGAGTATAACTGTTCCAGACGGGATGAGTCATGACTAAGAAACCAAGTGTTTACTTACGCTCCACCCAGATAAACCGGTCAATCCGCATGTTCTGAAAGTTTATTTCCAATGGCGTCTGTTGAATCGAGACGAATTTAGTGAGTAAGGAGATTACACCATGTTAGAGAAAACGCAAGATACGAAGAAAGCGGTAACCAAGGTAACCTTCACCCTACCGGCGGAGGTAGAGGGTGAAACCATCCATCTGCTGGGGGAGTTTAATGATTGGCAACCCTCGGATAGTATGAAACGACTGAAAGATGGTCACTGGCAGCTCAGTGTGGACTTGGAGCCTGGTAGGGAGTATCAGTATCGCTATCTGGTTGATGGCCAAACGTGGCTCAACGATCCGGCGGCAGACAGCTATGTTGCCAATCCCTATGGCTGCGATAATTGCATCGTCGCCACATAGGGAATTGTGCTGGTATTCATGACAGGATTCAGGAGGGTGCCTGCAGGGAGATCCTCCTGAATCTTGAGCCTAGGATCCAAACTACACAAGAAGAGAGTAACGGGATACAGTGACCTTATTGCGCAGTCCAGTTCTGAATACAGCCAGGGGAATTTCATTAGGTGACTTTGGTCAACTGCTGCTGGTAACGTTTCTGTGGGCGCTCTGTTTCCCGCTCATCGCCAGCGGTCTCGCAAAAGCACCGCCCCTCTATTTTGGGGCCTTACGTTCTTTAGTGGCCGGCGTCAGCTTACTCGTGCCGGCCTTTGCCTTGCAGCGAACCGTGCCAAAGGGCCGGCGCGTCTGGCTTATTCTGCTGGGGGTCGGCGTAAGTACGACCAGCATGGGTTTTAGCGGCATGTTTCTGGCTGGCGGGCTTATTAGCCCTGGGTTGGCAACCGTCCTGGCCAACATTCAGCCGCTGATTGCGGCTGTTCTTGCCTACTTCTTGTTAAGCGAGCGGCTTGGCCCGCGCCGCCGTATGGGACTTTTGCTCGGTTTTGCCGGTATCTTGCTGGTAGCTTTTCCAAGTCTAAGCGTAGATGGTGCCAACAGCAGCCTGTCCGGCCTTGGTTATATTCTCTTAGGTGCAGTCGGTGTAGCCGTGGGCAATGTTTTGCTTAAACAGTTGACAGGGCAAGTGGACCTATTGATGGCAACGGGCTGGCAGTTTATATTGGGCGGTTTCATGCTCTTCTTGATCTCACAACGCGTGGAAGCGCCTGTCCAGATTGTTTGGGATCCGTCGTTTATCGCTATTTTGCTGGTATTGGGCATCCTCGGAACTGCCGTAGCGTTTGCCCTGTGGTTTTCGTTACTACACCGCAGCGAATTGAACCGATTGAATACGTTTACCTTCCTGACACCGGCCTTTGGCCTGATGATCGGCACGTTCTTTTTTGGCGAACGTTTGAATCCGCTGGAGATAGCTGGCGTTGCGCTGATTTTGGGCGCTGTCGTATGGATTAGTCGCAGTTCGGGCACAACAAACGGAATAAAGTAAAGGCGAAACAATGCGCAACAATTCTCATTAATAACATTGATATGGATCGGAACCCTGAAGAAGCAATCAGTGATACCAGTTGCGGCCATACGCAACACGTACGTTCTTGGTATGGCGTGACAGCTGAAATTGCTGTGGAAAACAACCTGTGGCACTTGGTACGTGTGGGCGGTGTAGCGTTGCACCACCCGCCGGTTGTTAACCTGATATTGCGGCGGGGGCAGCCGCGCCAGGATCGTCTGTATCTGAGTTTCCTGCACGAATTTGGTCACCTTCAGACCCTACCGGTGGCGATCATTCACGGGATCTGGTTACTAACCGT
>Ga0209607_1002684_pt1 | contig 14023 bp, 9 predicted proteins | sample AD_UKC117_MetaG_FD_184413 | JGI IMG/M metagenome (GOLD analysis project Ga0209607, IMG submission 184413) | Active sludge microbial communities of municipal wastewater-treating anaerobic digesters from Hong Kong - AD_UKC117_MetaG (SPAdes)... | ecosystem: Engineered > Bioreactor > Anaerobic >... | reverse complement strand
TTACAAATCTGTCGAATACGTAGGTATGGAACTTATTCAAACCCTGTGTAAATACCGGGCGTTCATACAACTGGTTCATCAGCGTATCACCGGGGATGCCGTCATTGTCGTTCCAGACGGTTATGTGGAAAAGACGGTTATTTTCATCGCCAAGGGTTTTATTAAAAAACATCTTAACTCCCCGCAAGGTATCCACTTCTTCGGTCCTGAATCGAATGGCCAGCTTTGCTCCTCCCGGCGACAAGCCATAACCGGCCTCAGCAGTTCCATCATCGTATGACAGGTAATTCCGGAATTCTTCATTATGCACAAGCGTATCACCTATTTCCGGCATATTCACATCCCGAATGATATGGGTAACCTTAAAATCAGCCGTATCTTCACTCAGTGAGGTATAAAAATAAGTCACCTTAGGATTTACAAACGGCTGATAATCGAACACATCTTCATCATTCAGTGAATTCAGCGTACCTGTAAAGCCGGTATATGCAAAAGCAGGCAAGGTATCTCCATTGGCATTTTGAACGAAATAATCGTAAAAATACTGGTGTGGAACAGAATCAAGATTAGAAACAAAAAGTGAGATCGTATCTTTTTTGTTCCCGGTAATATTGCCGGCATAATGTTTATAAGGCATGGATGAATAATCCTGGATAAATCCGGGAGCATCCAACTGGAAACTCACCTCACGCCTGTATTTATCCTTATGGCTTCGGTTCCAGTCAAGCCGAACCATGTCCAGGTGCCATTGATCGGTATTGCTCCGCCAGGAATTGATATTGGAAATTGACCCGTAATTTTTAAAACGGAAAATAAAATCATCCCTGAAATAATTTTCATCCTCCAACGGGATGAGCACATACTTAAAAAATGCATCGGTTGAATCCAGGAACACATCCAGGGAGTCGCCCCTGGCAGTCCATACAATCTCCCATTCGCGCCCATAGGTAAAAATGGAATCGCAGGGAATCATCACCGAATCGTTGTAAAACAAGGTATCCTGAAGCCGGAACCACAGATCAGTATTGCAACCAACTGGCGGTTGGATAAGGTCTACATTGGGTAAAAAATATTCCCCTTCGGTTAAACCGTAATCCCATCCATAAACCATCACCGAATCATAATAGGCAAAGACGGTGTCTTCAGTAAAATGGCCAAACTCCAGCACCAGCGAATCGTAATCGAGCGGATAATCGCCCAAACCTTGGGGCTGGTAATAAAAACTAAAGTAAACCGAATCGGCCGGAGTTAATTTCTTCATTGATTGGGTATTCGGATCAAACACCGAATCAAGCCGGATGGGTTTGGAAGTGAGCCTGTCGGCTAAAAATGTAAAAGGTGTAGCTTCGGGATAAACATTTCCATTGGCGTCAATCACATCAAGTGTGGCAACACCGTAATTCACCGGGAAATAGGCAAAAGTTGCATTAATAAATGCCTCATTATCGAGCCAGCGATTGGTATCAGGGTAAATTGTGATATTAGAAAAGTCATCGTAGAAAGGAAGATCAATTGAAGGAATAGAGCGGAACTCATTCTTCAGCATGGGTGCCTGTGGATGCTCCTGCAAATATTCTTTAATCACAGGATTGCCTGCAACTCCGGTTATGATCTCCTGACTGAAAGAGAACAGGGGCAAAAGAAAAATCAGTATGTATAAAATTTTGATCTTCATAATTAAAATACAAAATTGCTATCAACAGCGAGGCTGTCATTCCTGAGCGAATCAGGTAAAAAAGTTTGCAAATAAGCATCAAAATCGACCGCTGTATCGGAGCGGTACCACAAATGTATGGAATCTCCGGGATAATAAGAAATCTCCGCATCCCAACGAGGCTCCTGCATAAATACCCGTTGCAGGTCGTCCTGAACCGAATCCATATAAAACTCGTTGCCCAGGTTAAACGATGCAATGTTCAACTCATAAATGGCCTCTTCGCGGGTTTTTCCAATAAGGAAAGGCACCGGAATTTTATAGTTCCGGTCGCCCGATCCGATCACCAGGTCGATGAGGGCACCCTTAACTAACGTATCGCCGGGATGAATGGTATCATTTTTATAAAATTGTGCCAGCACTGCATTCTTATCAAAGCTGGGTTGATAAATCAGTTTGCCGGTACCAAGTTTATTCAGTTCCAGGATATTGATGGCCTGCCGCAAGGTTAAATCCCTCAAATCGGGCATGATTACCTGCTCAGCCGTTGAAGCCACAATGGTAAAATAAACATGGCGGCCTTTTTTCACCTGGGCGCCCGGCAGTGGATTTTGAATGACCACGGCACCGGCCTTGTTATTATCGTCGTAAAGGCTGTCGATCACTTCAAAATCATAAAAATCGGAATATCCCGCTGAATCGATCTCCTGCAATGTTTGACCATAAAAATCGGGCATGGTAAGCTCTTTGCCGTGACGGGTATAAATATCGAGGTATTTGATCAGGACAAAAAACAAAAGCACCAAAACAACCACCGCAATGGCAATATTGATGAAGAACTTTTTACTTATAAGAAACCGGAAAAAAGATGATTTTTCGTTATTCGGATCTTGCATGCCTGATATTAAACCGCTTGAAAATTTATGTATTAACTGCTTTCTGTGCCGATTATTGCCCGGCGCTGCAAAGATAGAAGAAATGTTTTTTGATTGACCTGCAAAAGAATCAAATCAGCAAATGCGATAACATGATCAACAGGAATATTGATTACATTAGCAGCACCAAAAGTGTGACAATGATAATAAAACTAAAGCCGGAAAATCACAGCAGCCCACTAAGTAAAAAGCGGATTTTATCATGTTTTCATACCGTATATGGAATCCCGAAAGCTTTCGGGACGTGATAAAAGCTGTTGATATAAACTAGTTACCAACAAGGCTAAAAAGGCAGTACTCCTAATGGAATGATGTATAAATGACAAGATTTTAAATGGCTACAACAACAAATAATTTTGGTGCAATTAGTGCTTTAAAAGGATATCGAGTACAATTCTTATACTCCCTTTTTAGAATTCTTTCTTACAGTGATTCTGAATCAGAATTTCATCCTGAAGGTCAATTTGAAGACTTAGATATTTATAACGAAAACAATGAAATATTGGAGGTTATTCAGGTTAAAAGTTATTCCAATATTTTAACCTTGTCAAGCATTTTATCAAATAATGATAATTCATTTATTAAAAGAGCATTAAAGGCTTACCAAGAAAATGGAAGCCCCAAAATCAAATTAATATCTTTTGGTGCTGTTAATGCCGACATAAAGAATCTTGGAGAAAAAAATTATTCTAAGAATTTTATAAAAAAGCTAAAGAAGTTAGGTTTAAATGAAAATGAAATAAAAATATTACAAGACCATTTTGAATTTGAAATTGTTGATGAACATTCGTTAAAAAAGGAGATAGTTTCACATATTGAAAAATGGAATTCATTCGCTGACATAAGAATTACCTTAGATTTATTATTGTATTGGGTTTATCATGCAGCTGAGAAACAAAACTATATTACGCCTAAATTATTTAAAGAGCAATTTGATAAAATATGTAGGTTTGAAAGGGAAAGAATCAGTTTTCATAAAACTTATAACTCATTAATCTCACCTTTAATAAATGATATTGAGTCTGAAAATGTAGATGCATTGAAATCAGATTTTTACAAAGGTATCTCAGCAACTTACAAACACATTTTAGCTAATGTAGATGTATTGAGAGTTGAGAAGTTAAATTCCATTGAAAAACAATTTAAAGATTCCAATATTGTATTTATACATGGAGCTTCAGGACAAGGTAAGAGTACGTTAGCTTATCGTTACCTAAACGAAAACTGTATAGATTCAACTGTTTTTGAGCTCAAACATTTGCCTGAAGAAATTCAAATCATTTATGAAATCATAGACTCTTTAGAAGGAATTTCAAAAGGGATAAAGTTTCCAATAACAATTTATATTGATGTCGAACCAGGGAACAAAGAATGGATTCACATAATAAAGGAATTAGCTTCTAAAAAGAATTTCAATTTTCTAATCACAATTCGTGAAGAAGACTGGAATTCAATAGAAGTGAGTGATGAGTTTGTCTTTTCTGAGATAGAATTATTATTTGAATATGAAGAAGCAGAATTGATTTATGAATCATTAAACCATTATAATACTGATTTGAGGTTTATTGATTTTAATGATGCTTGGGAAACTTTTGGAGGTAGAGGTCCATTGTTAGAGTTTGTTTATTTAATTACTCAAAACGAAAGCTTATCTGCTAAATTGAAATCTCAAATAAATAAGATTAGGAGTGATTCATCAACACTAGGAAATGAGAAAATTAAAATACTTCGTTATATTGTATTAGCAGATTGTTATGGCTCTAAAATTAAACTTAAAGAGTTTAATAGTTTTCTAAATCTTCAAAATGATATTTTATTTCTTACTGAGCTATTAAAGAAAGAATATTTAATAAAGCTAACTGGAGATAATACTTTTATTGTCGGTCTTCATCCGGTTCGTTCTGGGATAATAAAAGAATTACTTTTTGACAATGAAATTCATGTTGCATCAGATTTTATGCTCGAGGCAATAGCATTTGTCGCAGATAATACAATTCTTAATTTTATAAGAAATGGTTTTAGGTATAGTAGCCTTTCCGTAGAAAAACTATTAGATAGGCTTAGAAGTTATACACCTATGAAATGGCAAGCTTATTTACTAATATTTAAAAGCTTGTTATGGAAAGGTATAAGTGATTATTTAAATAAAAACATTGAATTTATTGAGCAGATTTATGCCGATTATAACAAAGGTTGGATAACAGTTGCTAATTTCGATTTTGCTGATGTTATTGAGAAAGGAAGTTTGATGCAGTCTTCCGATATATTTTCAGAAGAACAAAGACATTATGCACAAACAATAAATGAGAAATTTTCATCTAAAAAAGAAGTATTTTTTTATTGTCTAAGTTGGCTTGATAGCATTGAACAAATAGAGCTTGATGCAAGAAACAAAGATGATTGGGATGCCTTTGGTCTTTTCCTTTTTTGGTTACATCATCTGAATAAGAACGAAATAATCATTGATTTTGAAAGTTTTGAGTACGAAAAATATTTAAACATTCAACCTGTTGAAATTATTTCTCATGTCCTTTATTCGTTAAAAAAATACAATAAACAATCCCAGAAAGTTAGTTCTACAGTTGAGAGCCTGTTTCTTAAAAAACTGTCTCAGGACTTTAATATTATATCAATTGACCAAGAAAATAATTCCATTAATTGTCATTATTTAATTGATATTCTGGACGAACAAATAGATACTGACGAGAGTGATTTTATTCATGCTAAATCAATTAAATTAATTGAGTTGCTCAGGTTTGCATTCCCAGACAAAGAATCATATGGGACAAAAGCAATTGGTCACAAATTTTCGTTTTTACCAGACCTATATGATTCATCAATTAAACAAATACCGAGGGATAGATTACCTTTAAAACCTTTAGTTGAAATAAATTCAACCTATATTAATCTGTTTAGTTATACAAAGCGACCAAAAAGTTGGAATGATTATGTCGATTTAATTTTATTAAAACGATTGACTTTTGTGCGAGTTCTTAAAAAATTAGTTTATGCATTTAAAGAATCTCATAGGCAAAAAAATTACGAACCATTGCGGTTGTACGTTCTAGATTATGTAAAAATTAAGGAAGAAATAAACAAAATGGTAACCCCTCAGCTTCCTCGAAATGTCGCAGATGAATGGGGGGAGTTCGGGGAAAATGATTCGAGAGATAAATCTAGACCAGCAATTTCCTATAAATTATACAGAGAACTTGATAAATCATTTGATTCGGTTTTTACCTATTTAGATACTTTTCTGTGGCAAAGTGCAAATGTGATTATTAGTAAGATAAAGTCCTTAACTGAAAAAACAGAATTCGATACTAATACTGCGCGAGTTTCATTGGTTTCCAATCTGTTTGGAGCATATGAAGGGATAAGTGCTTTTCAAGAACATTTTAGAAATCGTTTTTTAAAATTCTCAAATGAAAAGGAGTTGCAAAGAATTGAAAGAGAAGAATTAATTAACATTTCAGCTCTTTGCTTTTTATATCGTCAATTCATCTTTTCAAATAACTTTCTTCAAGGTAATATTGAAAATATAGCCATAAAAAGAATTTCTGACACTGATTCAGCACTAAGGAATAAGATTACGAATGGATTTAGGGATTTGTCAAAAGAGCTGAATGTAAAATTCAAAGTAGATTTTGATAACAAAGCAAAACGATGTATTATTTCCTCTGATAGTGATTCTGCAATAGAAAGTCTTGAGATTCTAAGAATAGCTTATAACAAGCTATTTGATTTATTAGAACAACCTGATTACAACTCGATTAAATATTTGGTGCTTAATACTAAGTATCCAACCTTTTATATGTTATTGTTGGTCTCTGGTAAAACAATTAACTCCAAATGGTATGAATTTAAAACATATAACCTTCGAGAAAAAACTTTTGAAGAGTTAGAACAGTTTAATTTAATTCCACAAGACATTCCTGAAGATATTAAAAGCGTATATAAATTAGAAGAATGGAACACCAAATTACGAGCATTTAAAAACCTTGATAAACTTTTGGAATCAACTTCAACGGCATATCAATTAGCTTTTCATCTGGCTCAATTAGAATATTTTTCAAATAAAGAGGTCGAAGATTATAATTTCGATATTTTGCAAGGTCACCTCATAAAAACCAGCACACTTTTTCAAGAGAATTTACAATCGTCAATAGATTTATTTGTGCGATATTGTGATTTGACAGATGCAAATAATATTCAATTTGATGATGAATTGGATAGACAGGAATTCAAAGAATTTCTTGTCGGGAGCCATTGCTATTTTTACCCTAATGATTCAATGTTTGAAAAAGGAGAATTTAGTAGACAAATTGAACTAAAAATAATGGAGGAATGGGTTCCAAGACTTGAAACTCTAACTAATAATGTGTTCTTCATTTATTACCTCTTGGCAGGTAAAATTATAGACGGAAAAATGAATGATAATTAAATTAAAGCCCAGTTGGTAACAAATTGTAAATTGCATTGCGGGGTTTGTGGTGTGTCGATCGCTGGATTCTCGAAACATCGTTCCGTCCTGCCGGACAGGAACGAGCTCCGAAATCCGCAACGACAACTTACAAGTGACCGTTAAATTCATTTGCATAGATAAACCTCATCATATCAATTAATTTTAAGAATATAAGAAATTATAAACCCTCATGAACCAATATATCTTTTTCGGCTTTGTGGCTGTATTTGCTATTTTTCTTATCATTGGTTTTATTTTCAATAAAGAAACCATTATAAAGCGCAAACTTAAAAATGCCCCTTTTAAAAAGTTGGGCGATTTTAAAGATAACGATCTCGCTAAAATCGTAGGAAAAGTAGAGGTGGTTGGCGAGCCCCTTATTGCTCCTTTATCAAAACGCAAATGTGCCTTCTATACCGTGCTGGTTGAAAAACGGGTGTCTTCCGGCCGAAACAGCAACTGGAAAACCATTATAGAAGAGAATTTTAAAACCCGGTTTCTCATCCGTGATGGTGATCAGTGTGCATTTATCAACGATGATAAACTTAAGTTTTACATTGTTCAGGATGCCAGTTATTCATCGGGTTTTATGGAAGATGCAAGCCCAACGCTGGAGCATTACCTTCAGCAACACGGTTATAAAAGCGAGGGGTTCCTCGGATTTAATAAATCGATGCGATATAAAGAAGGTGTTCTGGAAATCGGAGAAGAGATTGCGGTTTTCGGTAAAGGCAAATGGCGGGAGGCCATCGGAATGCGCTTACCCGAAAGCCTGGGCCGTATCCTGGAGGTCAGTTCCACCGAAAAGGTGCCGGTGTATATAAGCGATGATCCTGATACTACTTTAAAAACCGCCAGAAAACAAAGCAATCACCCCAGGTATAACCAGAACGAGCAGGGGTACAGGAGATAAAATAAACAATTATCAAAACGTAAGTGAAAAAAATTGGCTTTCTAAAAAAATCTATATTTGGCAAATTTTATGAAAATGGCCAAATTTATTCAATTTTCGTGGTTGTTGCTACTCGTAACTATTATCGCCTGTAACGAACCTGGCTCTATCACAGGGGCTAATGGTCAAGTTGAAAAAACCGAATCCTGCCAATCCAATCCACACAACACCTATGAAGTTTACATTCCTGAATTAAAACCAACGAAGGACAAACTGCCCCTATTGGTGATCATTGATGCCAACGGCGACGGAAAATTTGCCCTGAATAAGTTTAAACTGGCAGCCCGGGAATACCCGGTCATTCTGGCTGCTTCCAACTATGTTAAAAACGGTGTGGAAGATTATGAAATCGGCATTCAGGAGTTGATTCAGGATGTGAAGCAAAAATACCCGGCTAACAATACCGTTTATCTTGCCGGCTTTTCAGGAGGTGCTCGCATGGCTGTTGGATATGGACTTGCCCATCCGGTGAACGGGATGATCCTCTGCGGGGCATTGGCCAAAGCAGATCAGATAATGGCACTTAAATGTCCGGTATTTTCCATTTCAGGTCTGGATGATTTTAATTTCGTTGAAACTGCCCAATTTATTTTCAATGATGAATCGGCCCCCAAAAATCTGAGTATCGAGCTCAACAATGCTTCCCATTCCTGGCCTGATAGCTTACTACTTTCCAACACCTTCGGATTCCTGTATTTATCCTCTGATTCGGAGGAAATGAACATGTCGTCCAATGAAAAAGTTGAAGCCTATTGCAAAAATCAGCTATTACGCATCGACCGTTTAACCAAACAGGACGATTTAATGAAAGCAGCTTTGATTGCCCGTAATATGGCCCTCAAAAAACCTTTCAGCAATGATGAAGCGTTTATGAAATCCTGGGCTGAAATAAAATCCAACCCGGATTATAACGCGCAACTGAGCAAAATTGAACAAGGCCTGAGTTTTGAGATGAGCGCCCGTCAACCTTACCTTGAGGCGTTTACAAACAAAGATAGTTTATGGTGGAAAAATGAGATCGCTTCTCTGGAAAAGAAAATCAATAGTGAGCAGGACCCATATTCCGTTGCCATGTACAAAAGGATCAAAGGCTTTTGGGGAATTGCCTGCTACTCCATTGGCAACCGCACTATCAAACTTCGCGATGTAAACTCATTAAAAAAGATCATCACCGTATATCGAATGTTGGAACCTGAAAACCCGTATGTGCTTTATTTCTCTGCTTTTCCTGCATACTGGAAAGGCGAAACCGGGAAAACTGAAAAGATTTTGAAAAGCGCAATCAATGCAGGATTTTCTGATTGGGGCCGGCTGAATGAAGACTTTCCGAAGTCGGTCACTTTGAAAGTGCGTGAACAGGACAATTACTGATTTCGACAAGAAAGTAACAACCCGATCGCTTCTTTCAATGTTAATATCAATTATTTTTGCCGTACTGGTAAATTGAATAAATCCCGGAAAAAAAAGAAATTTAATCCATTAGAATTATTTCATAGAAATGCCTGTAATTAACATTATTATTCTGGTTGGAAGTATTCAGGGAATATTTCTCTCATTTCTGATTTTCTTTAAAAAGCATATTGTCTTTCACCGATTATTCGGGGTTATTTTATTCAGCATTTCACTGGCACTTTTAATCGCATATTTACAGTTAGTGCTCGATTATCAAACCTATTCTTTTCTGATCAAACTTAATGTGGGATTACCATTGATTTTTGTTCCGGGCCTTTTGATTTATCTGCGTAAATTGTCAGGTACACATACCGTAAATGATGTTTTTACCTATCTTTTATTTTTACCGCTGGCTTTGATTATTATTTACAACCTGCCTTTTTATTTTGGAAATGTTTCCAACAAGCTTGAATATTTCATTCGCAACGAAATTGAAGGTAAACCCCACCTGATCGAAAGGTTTGAAGAAATTTTCATTGAGTTCTTTGTAACGTTGTTCAGTTTCATAGCAATTATCGAATCAAGGAAATACAAAAAGCGTGTTGAGCTTGTTTTTTCAAACCAGTCGAAGGCAAAAAGCAGGTGGATATCCTTCCTGGCTTATTCAATGTTCATTCTTACTTCATTTGCATTAATTCTCTCTGTTTTGGCATTGTTTATTGAACAAACTCCCCTTGAGTTAAATTTTGTAACTGCTATTGGATCCACCATCGTGATATATTACATTGCTTATTACTTATTGACCCACCAGCAGGCATTTACTGAGATTTCATCCGAACTAAGTAATTTATCGTCAACTGAACCAGGTAATACCCTTAAAAAGGATTCAGAGGCAAAACTTCACAAAGAATTTGAAAAAAAGATTATTGATCAATTGCAAAAAGAAAAAATATACACCAATCCCAATATCACCCTTTCCGCGCTGGCTGATAAAATTGGTCTACCACCTTATCTTACGTCTAAAATCATTAATACTAATCTGAATTTTAATTTTTATACCCTTGTAAATTATTACAGATTGGAACAGGTCAAGCAGGAATTACTGGTCAATCCAGAAAAAAGTATCATAGAAATTGCCTGGGACGCCGGATTTAATTCCAAAACTACTTTTTACGAGGCCTTTAAAAAAGATACCGGTTTATCCCCTTCGGAATTCATAAACCGTAATAAATTACTCGAAAATTAGTTCGGTTAAGCTAAAAATCCCACTAATTCGGGAAACCGGACTTCAAAAACACTTTACATATATAATTTCGCGCCCTCTCATAATTCAATACAATTCAATATTTATGCGACAAAAAATTGAACTGGTCTTTGGACTTGCTTTATTAATATTTCTTGCTTCGTGCGGTAAAGATCCGCTGCAGCCTAACAACCTGGTTCCTGCCACGGTGGACGACGATCCCAACCTCCCGGCCCTGGATATTAATGGTACCCGTTTGCACCTTGAAACGTTTGGAGACCCCGCCAATCATGTGATTATATTTCTGCATGGTGGACCCGGAACCGGAGATTACCGAGCCTTCGGTCGGATGCTGAATACATACGACGGATACAAACTCACCGATGAATATTTTGTGATTATGTACGACCAGCGTGGTGCCGGCCTTTCGAGACGATACGGAGATATCAAATCAGCATATACTTATTCCATCGGGGAACTTTCGCTTTCAAGTTACCTGAAAGACCTTGAAGAAATAGTGGATCAATATTCACCCGACCAGAAGGTTATTTTGTTTGGACACTCCTGGGGAGGCATGCATGCCATGATGTACGTCAATGCTCATCCCGACAGGGTAGCCGGCGTTATTCTTAGTGAACCGGGATCATTTAATGCCGAAATTGAAAATGATCTCACCCTTTCCATTGCATCTACCAATTTATTTGGAGAAGCAACAAATGACATTTACTGGAATCATCAGAACATTTCACCTGATAGCCATGAAATGCTTGACTACTCTTACATGAATGGATTTTACAATGGTTTGGGACCCGAATATTACCATTTCAGCGAAACCGATATCCTGCCGGTTTACCGGTTTGGTGCTGTGGCAAGTGTTAATGATCTCGGTCCGGATGGAATGACTTCAGATGGAACTTACACCTTTGATTTTACAACCAACCTTGATCTTTTCACTACCAAAGTTTTGTTTATCAACGGAGACCTTAACGAAGTGCTCACGCCTGAATACCAAATGAAAAACAGGGCCTATCTTCCCAATTCAGAAATGAAAATTATTCATAATGTCGGGCATGATCTGATCTGGATCAGGGCTGATGAGCATGTAAGATTAATCAAAGAGTATTTAGATGAAGTTCTTAATTAATAAACGAATGAAAAAAATATTTTTGATCATAACTATCGGATTTTGTTTTTCACTGTTAAAGGCACAGGATAATCAATCTGGAATACTTCAGGAAGGTGAAAAAAGAGTTGGTGTTGCAACCGGAATTGATTATTCCATTTTGCCCCTCGAACTATCCTACCAGCGTGGGTATCAAATTTTTAATTACAAACACCCTGTAGCACTTGGAACCGAAATCAGTATACCCATGTTTAACCCGGATTTTAGCGACATACGGATTCGGCTCACTTCAGAAACATCATTTATTCAGAAAAATAAATTTGTTATCAGGGGTGGCATCGATCCCGTATTCGTCAATGTAAAAATGGAAACCGAACGCATGTCGTCAGTTGGAGCCGATTTACATGTGTTTACCGGATTTGTTAATCCGAAGTGGATGCTTGGATTGGATTTGAATTACAACCAGATTTTTCAACTTACATTAAGCATACCGAAAAGTATCGTGAAAATGTATTCGAGGATGCAGTGGATGGTTGGTACAAATTAACGGCTTCCAATCTTCGTGTGGGAATCAGGGCGAACCGTTCGTTTAATAAAACAGATGCTTACCTCAAAGCAGGGCTATCAAAAACAGGTACTTTTGAAGATTACCTTTTTGTACCCACGATGTATGTTCTTTTAGGGATTAATTATAAATTTTAAAATAAGCATTAAAAATTGCATGAGATACAATGAAAGTGGGTATAACCCAAAATATGGTTGGAATTAATTTTATTATTTGTATCAAAAAATTCACAAGTATACCGGTCGACATTTTTTAGTGGCTGTAATAGCCCCGATCAATTTATAATAATATTATTTTTGGCCATTCATCATTTACCAAATGCAATAGATGCGAAAAATTATAATTCTGATTCCCGTTATCCTATTTTCAACATTAACTTTCAGCCAGGAAATTGCCCAGCAGCCTAAAACATTTAATAAGGGCAACCTGTACATTTACTGGGGCTGGAACTGGGGCTGGTATACCCGGTCGAATATTCATTTTACGGGCGAAGGTTATGATTTTACGTTGGAAAAGGTGGTAGCCAAAGACCGGCAATCGCATTTTGGAGTTGATCCTTATTTTAATCCCGGCCGCATTACCGTACCGCAGTATAATTACCGGATTGGTTATTATTTTAATGAAAACTGGGATATTTCACTCGGGATGGACCACATGAAATATGTTGTGCAGCAGGAACAAACAGTCACTATTTCAGGATCAATAGATGGAACTGGGACACCCTATGACGGCACTTATAACGGCGATGATATCCTTATTACCGAGGGCTTCCTGCAATTTGAGCACACCGATGGCTTAAACTATCTGAACAGCGAGATTCGCCATACACACCACTTATTTGAAAAAGGGGTGATGCGCGTTAATCTAAAGGAGGGCGCCGGACTGGGGGTTGTAATCCCCAAAACCAATACCACCTTGCTGAATAAAGATCGTTATGATGAATTTCACCTGGCGGGATATGGTCTTGATATTTTGGCCGGGCTCAATTTTACGTTTTACAATTTCTTTTTCGTGCAATCAGAAGCAAAGGGTGGTTTTATTCATTTACCCGACATAAGAACCACAAATAGTACCTCCGACAATGCGAGTCAGCATTTTTTCTTTTCGCAGGTTAATATCGTATTCGGTGGAATAATTCACTTGTAGAATTTTTTCATTTGTAATTAGCTTTAAAATCTTTTGTACCTTAGCATCACCAATTTAAAACAGTTGTAATTACAACTTTTATCTCCGGGATCAACAATAGGTAAATTTTCCAAAAACAAGCAGGTTTCTTAATTCTTTCAAGAGGTTTTCGCAAAGGGAAATGTGGAGCAGTAACCACTTTAAAAACGGGTGTATCTGAAAAACCATAAGAGTAGGATCCTTAAATCAACTTGACAATGGAAGGAATTCAAATCAATTTTGTTGCTATTTTAATTGTAGTAGTGGCCAATTTCGTACTTGGCTTTCTTTGGTACACACCCCTTTTTGGCAAAATCTGGGGCCGTGAAATGGGCTACGACATGAATGAAAAACCAAAAAGCTCTGAAATGATCAAAGGAATGGTTTTTATGATCATCGGGAATGTATTGTTTGCCTGGGTACTGGCTCACAATATGGCCGCCTGGACTTTTGTGCCGGGGAGCGAAGACATACCTCCATTCCAAAATGCGATGATGGCCTCCATTTTCACCTGGATGGGTTTTTATTTC